>Ga0196974_1000093_pt1 | contig 41685 bp, 37 predicted proteins | sample S1_1013CmetaG_FD_155477 | JGI IMG/M metagenome (GOLD analysis project Ga0196974, IMG submission 155477) | Soil microbial communities from Anza Borrego desert, Southern California, United States - S1_10-13C | ecosystem: Environmental > Terrestrial > Soil > Desert | place: USA: California...
AGCGTCACCGTGTCGTCCAGCGCCAGCGCGTTCCAGTCCAGCCGGGGCAGGGGCGCGTTCGACGCGGCCAGCACCGCGCGCAGCTCGGCGGCGGAGGTGACGCCGACGATCACGGCGGCGGCCTCGGGGCGGGTGAGGGCGAAGCCGAGCGCGGCCTGAAGCGGATCGGCGCCCGCCTCGGCCAAGGCGCGCCGCACGCGGGACAGGCGCGGGCCCGCATGCGCCAGAGCCGGCGGCAGGGTCTCGCGCGAGGCGAACAGCAGGCCCTGCAGGAACACCGAGCGCAGGTGGACCTCGACGCCGAGCGCCGCCAGGGCGTCGAGCGTGCGGTCTCGGATCAGGCGCTGGTCGAGCACGCTAACCGGAAGCTGCATCAGGTCGGGCTTGAAGCGCTTGGCCAGGAGCAGCGGCTCCTCGCCGGGCGAGGCGGTGACGCCGATGCGGGCGTAGAGGCCCTCGCCCTTCAGGCGCAGCGCGCGGTCCCAAAGGGCGCGGCCGTCCGGCCCCAGCAGGTCCTCGGCCTCGACCAGGAGGGCCCAGCCGCGGGCCAGGCCCATGCGTTCCAACGAACGGCGCGCGCGCGCCTCGACCCGATCCAGCCCTTCGGCCGCGGGCAGCGTGCGCACGCACACGCGGAAGGGGCTGGGGAACGGCCAGCTGCGGCACAGCACCCGCTCGGCGTCGCCGTAGGCGGGCGAGGTGTCGATCAGGCCGACGCGACTGTCGGCGGCGGTGTCGAGGATGGCGCGCACCTCGTCCTCCGGCGCCCGGCCACGGGTGTTGGACACGCCGTAGTCGAGGCCGAACTGGGCGGCTCCCAGACCGAGTTCCGCCCGTCTTTCGATCACGCGTCGGCGCTCCGGTTGCGGCGCAGGTTGAAGGCGCCGGCGGTGACGCGCCGGACCAGCTGGGGCAGCGCCGCGTCGTAGGCGGCCAGCAGGGCCCCGATCTCGCGCTCGCCGGTGGCCAGCGACGGGGTGTGGGCCCCGAAGCTGAGGACGCCCTGGTCGAACAGCATCTCGTTCAGGGTGCGCTCGACCGCGCCGGAGTCGAAGCCCGGGCGGGGCATGGCGGCGACGACGCTCCAGGTCGGGTCGCCGTGGACGCCCAGCCAGGCGTCGGCGCCGGTGGCGCGCAGCCGCGCCTCCACCTCGGCCGAGATCTCCGCGCCGCGCACCCGCAGGTGGGCGACCACGTCCTCGGAGTCGATCTTGCGCAGGGCGACCGAGGCCGCGGCCAGGGCGGCGGGCGACAGCCTAGGCCCGGCGGGGGGCAGCATGCGCATCGCCTCGACCCGACCGCAGACCGCGGCCAGGGGGCGGCCGTTGGCCAGCGAGGGGCCCAGCACCGCCAGGTCGGGGCGTACGCCCGACATGGCCTGGGCGCCGCCGGCGTGGACGCGGAAGGCGGTGCGGGTCTCGTCGAACACCAGCACCGCGCCGTGCAGGTCGGCCAGCCGCCGAAGGCCGGTCAGGAAGGCGCAAGGGCCGTCCATCGGCTGGACCACGATGGCGGCCACCTGGCCCGCGTGGGCGCCGAGCGTGGCCTGCAGCGTCAGCAGGTCGCCGGCCAGCACCGTGTCCTGGTCGCAGAAGAAGGCGCCGTCGCGTCCCGTCGCGGCCTTGGCGGCCAGCAGGGCGTCGCCGAGCGCCTCGGAGACGGTGGAGCGGAACGCCACCGCGTCGGCGCAGGGGATGTAGGCCGACAGCTGTTCGGCGACCTGGCCTTCCAGATCGCGGACCTCGCCGTAGGCGCGGGCGACGGCGGCCTCGATTTCCGGGTCGGCCCAGCCCAGCAGCACCGCGCCCGAGGCGTTGACGAAGTCGAGCCGCTCGATCCCGTCGGCGGCGGCGACCACGGCGCCCTTCAGCCGGCGCGCGCCGGTCAGGACCGTCCCGTAGGACAGGGGCGCGGAGAAGGCGCGGGCTTCGCCCTTGGCCTTCCGGCGACCCCGGCGGGGGTCGATGTGTACGACGCGGGCTTCGGCCTGGGCCATCGGAAGCGCTCCTGACTCCTTCTAGGGTCAGGTCGCATCATGGCGCGTAAACCTTAAGGAAGGGCTGAGCGGCGCGGTCAGGCTGCGGTCAGGTACCCTACGGCCTTGTCACCTTCGCGCCCGGTGATCCGCACCTGCACGACCGCGCCGGGCGTGGCGGCGCCTTCGAACCGGACCTCGGTGAAGTCCTCGGCCCGCGCCAGGGTCTCCCGCTCGACCAGGGCGGAGACGGTGCGGCCGACCTGGCGGTCCAGGTGCCGGGAAAGGGCCTGCGCGCCCTTGGCCCGCAGGCGCTCGGCCCGGGCCTTGACCGTCGGGCGCGGCAGCTGGGGCATGCGCGCCGCGGGCGTGCCGGGCCGCGGGCTGAACGGAAAGACGTGCAGGAAGGACAGGCCGCAGTCGTCGACCAGGCGAAGCGTGTTCTCGAACGCCTCTTCGCTCTCGGTCGGGAAGCCGGCGATCAGGTCGGCGCCGAAGGTGACGTCGGGGCGGACGGCGCGGACCTGCTCGCACAGGCGGATCGCGTCGGTGCGCAGGTGCCGGCGCTTCATCCGCTTCAGGATCAGGTCGTCGCCGTGCTGGAGCGACAGGTGCAGGTGCGGCGCCAGCCGGGGCTCCTCGGCCAGGCAGCGCATCAGGTCCGGATCGATCTCGGCCGCATCGATGGAGGACAGCCGCAGGCGCGGCAGCTCGGGGACCAGCTTGAGGATGCGCGCGACCAGCTGGCCGAGCGTGGGCGCGCCCGGCAGGTCGGCGCCCCAGCTCGTCAGGTCGACGCCGGTCAGCACCACCTCGTTGACGCCCTGGCGGGTCAGGCGGCGCACCTGCTCGACCACCTCGCCGGCGGCGCCCGAGCGGGAATTGCCGCGGCCGTAGGGGATCACGCAGAAGGTGCAGCGGTGGTCGCAGCCGTTCTGGATCTCGACATAGGCCCGCGCCCGGTCCTTCAGCCCGTCGATCAGGTGCCCGGCGGTCTCGCGCACGGCCATCACGTCGGCGACCCGCACCCGCGGCGCGTCGGGGGTCAGGGCGTAGGCTCCGGCGGCGGTCTTGTCGGCGTTGCCCAGCACCCGATCGACCTCGGGCATGGCGGCGAAGGCGGCGGGGTCGATCTGGGCGGCGCAGCCGGTGACGATCAGGGTGGCGCCCGGCCGCTCGCGCCGCGCCCGGCGGATCGCCTGACGCGCCTGGCGCACCGCCTCGCCGGTGACCGCGCAGGTGTTGAACACCACCGCGTCGGTCAGGCCGTCCTCGGCCGCGCGCGCGCGCACCACCTCGCTCTCGTAGGCGTTCAGGCGGCAGCCGAAGGTCACGACCTCGACGTCCTCGGCGGGAGCCGGGGCGAGGGGAGCGTTCGCCGTCATGGCCGCGCGCCTTCCAGCGCCGGCCACAGGCCGAGCGCCAGGTTCAGGGCGGCGTGGCCCATCAGCAGGCACACGCCGAGGAAATTGATCACGAACACCCGCCCGCGCAGCGGCACGTCGTCAGTCAGGGTCTGCACCAGGGTGTGCAGCACGCGCCCCGCGAAGAACAGCCAGGCGGCGGCGACGTCGATCGTCAGCACCGAAGCGTCCAGGATCAGCACGAGCGCCCCCGCCCAGGCGAACAGGGGGGCTTCGAACTGATTGGCCAGATTCCTCTGGATGCGCGCCGACGCCTCCGGATCGCCGCCGGCCCGGGCGAAGTCGCCGTGAGTCGCCTGCCCCCGCGCCACGGCGGCGAGGCGCGCGAACGTCAGCGCCGCATAGAGCGCGACCACCAGGCCGAAGTGCAGGAACAGCGGCAACAGCAGGTGCGCGGGATGAGCGGCCTCCAGCAGCGCGTTCACGGCAGCACCCCGGCGCCCTCGACCTCGATCGGGCCGGCCATGATCACGTGGTCGTCCTTCTGGCGCCAGACCACGCGGAGCTCGCCGCCGTCGAGCTCCATCGCCGCCATGCGCCCGGCAAGCCCCCGCCGATGCGCCGCGACCAGGGCCGCGCAGGCGCCGGTGCCGCACGCCTTGGTCAGGCCGGCGCCGCGCTCCCAGACGCGCAGGCGGATGCGGTCGGGCGCCTTGATCTGGGCGAAGCCGACGTTGACGCCTTCGGGAAACAGCGGGTGCCGCTCGATCAGCGAGCCGGCCTCGCGCACCGGAACGGCCTCGGCGTCGGGGACGAAGAACACCACGTGGGGATTGCCCATGCTGACCGCGCCCGGCGTGTGCAGGTGGGGGGCGTCGACGGGGCCGACCTGCAGCTCGATGTTGCGCGTGTCCATCTCCTCGGCCATCGGGATCTCGCGCCAATCCAGGCGCGGACGTCCCATGTCGACCGCCACCTGCCGGTCGCCGGCGCGGCTGGCGTGGGTGAGGCCCGCGGCGGTGTCGATCGAGACATGCCCCAGCCCCGACGCCTCCATCAGCAGCCAGCCGACGCAGCGCAGCGCGTTGCCGCAGGTCTCCACCTCGCCGCCGTCGGCGTTCCAGACCCGCATGAAGGCGTCGCCCGTGGACGACGGCTCGATGGCGATCAACTGGTCGAAGCCCGGGCCCGAGGCGCGGTCCGCCCACGCGCGCACCTGCCCGGGATCAGGGCGAAAGGCGCGGTCGCGGGCCTCGACGACGACGAAATCGTTGCCGAGCCCGTTCATCTTGACGAACGGACGGCTCATGCAGGCGCCATATAGAGCAAAACGCGGCCTTTCGTGAGACGAAGGGGGCATGAGACAGGTTACCGCGCCATGACCGCCGAGACGCATGCCCCGCAGACCCGCTCCTGGTTCCGCGACCTGCGGCTGCGGCTGCGCGCGCTGTACCACGGCCGCACGCGGGCGGCGGTGCGGTTCCGCTACGGCGTGATCGTGGTCGATCTGCTGGTCATCGCCTTCTTCATCGCCGCGCCCCTGCTGCGCGAGCAGGGGTTCGTCTTCTACGCCCTGGACTTCGCCGCGGCGGTGGTCCTGAGCCTGGACCTGGCGGCGCGGGCGCTGGCGTCGCGGCGGATGATGCGATGGATCAAGCGGCCGATCGTGTGGCTGGACCTGTTCGTGCTGGCGACCCTGCTGTTCCCGGCCTGGCTGTTCAACCTGGGCTTCCTGCGGGTGCTGCGAATCTGGACCCTGTTCCACAGCGAGTTCTTCTGGAACACCGTGGGTCGCAAGTACGACGACACCCGGGTGGAGGAGGTGGTCAAGGCGGGCGCCACCATGGTCACCTTCGTCTTCGTCGCCACCGGCTTCGTCTACACCAGCTTCGCCCTGCGGCACGACGGCATCGAGGGCTATGTCGACGCGCTGTATTTCACCATCACCTCGCTGACCACGACCGGCTACGGCGACATCCTGCTGCCGGGGACGTGGGGGCGGATCCTGTCCATCATCATCATGCTGACAGGGGTCACCCTGTTCCTGCGGCTGGCGCAGGCGGTGATGCGCGGGAACAAGGTGCGCTGGCCGTGCCCGACCTGCGGCCTGCAGCGCCACGACTTGGACGCGGTCCACTGCAAGGCGTGCGGCACCACCCTGTGCATTCCCAACGACGAGTGACGGTCGGGAATGGGCGGTGACAGGCCGGGTGCGCCGCCCCTATGGTGATCTTCAACCATAACCAGACACTGTCGGGGAAACGCACCATGCGCAGCCTACTGGCCGCCCTCCTCCTGCTGAGCGCGACACCTGTGATCACCCAAGCCCAGACCCCGACGCCCGCCGCCGACGACGATCCGTACCTGTGGTTGGAGGAGGTCGAGGGCGAGCGCGCCCTGGCCTGGGTCAAGGACCGCAACACCAGGTCGCTGGGCGTGCTGCAGTCCGATCCGCGCTACGCCGACCTGCACGCCAAGGCGCTGGCCATCGTGGAGAGCCGCGACCGAATTCCGGCGCCGGGCTTCACCCACGCGGGCATGATCGACAACTTCTGGCAGGACCCGACCCACGTCCGCGGCGTCTGGCGCCGTACGACGCTCGACAGCTACCGCACCGCCGATCCCAAGTGGGAGACGATCCTCGACTTCGACGCCCTGTCGAAAGCCGAGGGCGCCAACTGGGTCTACAAGGGCGCCAACTGCCTGGCGCCGGCCGAGGCGCGCTGCCTGGTCAACCTGTCGAACGGCGGCAAGGACGCGGTGCAGGTGCGCGAGTACGGCGTGACCGCGCGCAAGTTCGTCGACAGCGGCTTCCGGCTGCCGGAATCCAAGGGCGGGGCCACCTGGATCGACCAGGACACCCTGCTGATCTCGCGCGACTTCGGCCCTGGCACCCTGACCGACAGCGGCTATCCGATGATCGTCAAGCGCCTGAAGCGCGGCCAATTGATCGACCAGGCGGTGGAGGTCTATCGCGGGCAGAAAACCGACGTCTCCGCGGGGGCGTTCGGCCTGCGCGACGCGGACGGCAAGCTGCTGGCCGTGCTGCTGACGCGGGGGATCGACTTCTACAACAGCGAGTACAACCTGTTGACCGACAAGGGGCCGGTGCGGATCGGCTTCCCCTCGAAGATCTCCACCCAGGCGGTGATCCACGGCCAGCTGGTCGCCACGCTGGAGCAGGACTGGAACGGCTTCAAGCTGGGCGACCTGGTCGCCTTCGACATCGGGAAGCTGAAGGCGGACCCGGCGGAGCCGGAGGCGGAGCTGATCCTGCGGCCGGACGCGCGCGAGTCGATCGAGAGCGTCACCGCCACCCGTGATCGCCTGGTCGTGGCCCTGTACGAGAACGTCAAGGGGGCGGCCTACGCCTACAGCCACGGGCCGAGAGGCTGGAGCCGGACCAAGCTCGACCTGCCGGCCAATTCCAGCGTCGGCCTGGGCTCGGCGTCGGAGCGCGACGACAAGGTGTTCGTCACGGTCAGCAACTACCTCAACCCTCAGACCCTGTACCTGGCCGACGCGGCCACGGGTAAGGTCGAGGCGGTCAAGAGCCTGCCGCCCAAGTTCGACGCCTCCACCCACGTCGTCGAACAGTTCGAGGCGACGTCCAAGGACGGGACCAAGATCCCCTACTTCCTGGTGCGGCCGAAGACCGCCAAGTCGGACGGCTCCAACCCGACGCTGCTGTACGGCTACGGCGGCTACCAGAACTCGCTGCTGCCCGGCTACTCGGGGACAATGGGCAAGCTGTGGCTGGAGCGTGGCGGCTCCTACGTGGTCGCCAACACCCGCGGCGGCGGCGAGTTCGGCCCGGCCTGGCACCAGGCGGCGCTAGGCAAGAACCGCCAGCGCGCGCACGAGGACTTCGTCGCCGTCGCCCAGGACCTGATCGCCCGCAAGCACACCTCGCCGCGGCGCCTCGGCATCATGGGCGGGTCGCAGGGCGGCCTGTTCGTGGGCGTGGCCTTCACCCAGCACCCGGAGCTGTTCAACGCCGCGGTGGTGCAGGTGCCGTTGTTCGACATGATGCGCTTCCACAAGCTGCTGGCCGGCGCCTCGTGGAAGGCCGAGTACGGCGACCCGGACATCGCCGAGCAGCGCGCCTGGATCGCCGAGTACTCGCCCTACCAGGCGCTGAAGGCGGGCCAGAAGTACCCGGAGGTGTTCATCCACACCTCGACCAAAGACGACCGCGTCCACCCCGGCCATGCCCGCAAGGCGGCGGCCAAGCTCGACGCGCTCGGCTATCCCGTCCTGTTCTACGAGAACACCGACGGCGGCCACTCGGCGGCGGCCAACCTGAAGGAAACCGCCAAGCGCGTCGCGCTGGAGTACACCTACCTGACCCGCAAGCTGATGGACTGAACCGGCGCGCCCTCCTCTCGCCCTGGCGAGAGCAGGGCGCTGGCGCTCACACCACCCCGACCGTCTTCAGCCGGGCGCGGGGGTGGATTTCGTTCTGGCTCATGACCACGGTCTGGCCGCGGAAGCGCTCGATCAGGGAGCGAACGTAGGGGCGCACGCCCGGGCTGGTCAGCAGCACCGCCGCCTCTCCGCCCTGCGCGGCGCGTTCGAAGGCGTCGCGGACGGCGCGGATGAACTCCTGCAGGCGCGAGGGCGCCATGGCCAGCTGCCGGTCCTCGCCGGTCCCGACCAGGCTGTCGGCGAAGGCCTGCTCCCAGTCGGGCGACAGGGTGACGATCGGCAGGGCGCCGTCGTCGGCCTTGTGCTGGAAGCACAGCTGTTTGGCCAGGCGGGTGCGGACGTGCTCGACCAGCTGGGTGACGCTGGCGGTGTGGGGGGCGGCCTCGGCGATCCCCTCCAGTATGGTCCCCAGATCGCGGATCGACACCCGCTCGCGCAGCAGGCTCTGCAGCACGCGCTGAACGGTGGTGGCGGTCACCACCGCCGGGATCAGCTCGTCGGCCAGCTTCTTCTGCTCGGGCGCCAGCTCCTTCAGGAGCTTCTGCACCTCGGCGTAGGACAGCAGGTCGGCCATGCTGTCCTTGAGGATCTCGGTCAGGTGGGTGGTCAGCACCGTCGCCGGGTCGACGATGGTGTAGCCGCGGAAGGTGGCCTCCTCGCGCAGTGCCTCGTCGATCCAGGTGGCGGGCAGGCCGAAGGCCGGCTCGCGCATGTGCTCGCCCGGCAGCTCGACCTGGCGTCCGGCCGGGTCCATCGCCATCAGGCAGCCCAGGCGGACCTCGCCCGCGCCCGCCTCCATCTCCTTGATCCGGACCGCGTAGCCCTGGGTCGGCAGGCGCATGTTGTCGAGGATGCGGACCGGCGGCATGACGAAGCCGAAGTCGGCCGCGAGCGTGCGCCGCAGCGCCCGGATCTGGTCGGTGAGCCTGCGGCCCTCCAGGTCGTTGATCAGGCCCAGCAGCCCGTAGCCGAGCTCGATCTTGACGTCGTCGATGGCCAGCGAGGCCGAGATCGGCTCCTCGGCGTCCTCGGCCGGCTTGACGTCGACCACCTCCTCGACCGGGGGCTTCTTGTGGCCCATGCGCCAGGCCAGCACGCCCGCGCCCAGCGCGATGCCCGCGAACGGCAGCAGCGGCATGCCGGGAATGAAACCGATCACGCCCGCGGCGGCGGAGACCATGCCGAGACTCACCGGATTGGTCGCCAGCTGCGCCACCAGCGCCTTGTCGGCCGAGCCCTCGACCCCCGACTTCGACACCAGGAAGCCCGCCGCGATCGACACGATCAGGGCCGGCACCTGGGTCACCAGGCCGTCGCCGACCGTCAGCAGGGTGTAGACGTTGGCGGCCTCGCCCACCGGCATGCCGTGCTGGAGCGTGCCGATCAGTATGCCGCCGATGACGTTGATGAAGGTGATGATCAGCCCGGCCATGGCGTCGCCGCGCACGAACTTGGAGGCGCCGTCCATCGCCCCGAAGAAGGTCGACTCCTGCTCCAGCTCCTTGCGCCGCAGCCGCGCCTGGGTCTCGTCGATCAGGCCGGCGGACAGGTCGGCGTCGATCGCCATCTGCTTGCCGGGCATGGAGTCCAGGGTGAACCGGGCCGACACCTCGGCGATGCGGGTCGAGCCCTTGGTGATGACCACGAAGTTCACCAGCACCAGGATGGCGAAGACGATCACCCCGATGATGAAGTTGCCCTGCATCATCAGCGCGCCGAACGCCTCGATCACCTGACCGGCGCTGGCGGTGCCCTCGTGCCCGTGGCCGAGGATCAGCCGGGTCGACGCCAGATTCAGGCCCAGCCGGAACAGGGTTGCGACCAGCAAGACCGTCGGGAAGACCGCAAACTCCAGCGGCTTCTTGATCAGCAGCGCCGTCATCAGGATCAGCACCGACGAGGTGATCGAGATCGCCAGCAGAAGGTCGAGGACGACCTTGGGCATGGGCACGATCAGCAGCACGACGATCAGGATGACGCCCAGCGCCAGCGCCACCTCGCCGCGCGCGATCCAGCCCCAGAGCTCCCGGGCGCTGGGGCGTTCGGCGTTGAAGCGGGACAGGGCGGTGTCGGTCATGCGTCGAAGCCCAGCGATTCGGTCGCCGTCCAGGCGGCGGCGGCCAGCGCCGCCTCGCGCTCGACGCGCGGCCGGGTGGAGCCCAGCAGGTAGGCGGTCATCACCACAGGTCCGCCCTTGGTCGGCCAGATCACCGCCACGTCGTTGGTCGAGCCGCGCCCGCCGGTGCCGGTCTTGTCCGCCACTCGCCAGTCTTTCGGCACCCCGGCGCGGATGCGGTGCAGACCCGTCGTGCTCTCCGCCATCCAGCGGGTCAGCCGCTCGCGCGAGGCAGCGGAAAGGACGGTTCCCAGCACCAGCTTCTCCAGCGTGCCGGCGGCGGCCTCGGGCGTGGTGGTGTCGCGCGGATCGCCGGGCGCCGCTTCGTTCATAGCCAGCTCGTACCGGTCCAGCCGCGTGGACCGGTCGCCGAGCGCGCGCAGCTCGCGGGTCAGGCCGGCCGGGCCGCCGATCGTGTCGAGCAGAAGGTTGGCGCCGGTGTTGTCGCTGACGGTCACGATCGCGGCGCACAACGCCTCCACGCTCATGCGTCCGCCGGCGTTCGCCTGGGTGCGCGGCGAGTTGCTGAGCGTCTCGACCGGGATCGCCAGGGTGCGGTCCAGGCGCTCGAGCCCCGCGTCGACGCGCTTCAGAACCACGCCGGCGAGAAACGCCTTGAAGGTGCTGGCCATCGGGAACCGCTCCCTGGCCCGCCAGCGCACGACCTTCCCGCTGGCGACATCACGGGCGTAGAGGCCCAGGGTGGCGCCGAGGGAGGTCTCGATCTCCTTGAAGTCGCGCCCGCGCCGCGCCGCCGACGCGCAGCCGGGCAGGGCGGCCAGCGCCGCCGCGCCGCCGAGGATCAGGCCGCGACGGGTCGCGGGGAGACTCACGCCGCGCTCAACCCGCTCTGGGGCGCGGGCACGGGGACGCCGGCGGAGGAGTACTCGTTCAGCTTGTTGCGGAGCGTGCGGATGGAGATGCCCAGGATGTTGGCCGCGTGGGTGCGGTTGCCCAGGCAGTGGGTCAGGGTGTCCAGGATCAGGGCCTGCTCCATCTGGGCCACGGTCTGGCCGACGAAGGAGCGCGACGCCGCGTCGGCCGCCTGCGCGGCCTGGGCCGCATAGCCGCCGCCCGCGCCCAGCAGCTGGCCGTCCGGCAGACGCACGGCGGTCTCGTCGATCTCGGGCCCGACCGCCAGCAGCACCGCCCGGTGCATGGCGTTTTCCAGCTCGCGCACGTTGCCGCGCCAGGCGTGACCCTGGAGGCGGCGGCGGGCCTCGGCCGACAGCGGGCGCACCGGCACGCCGTTGGCGGCGGCGTACTTCTTCACGAAGTGCTCGGCCAGGACGACGATGTCGGCCGGGCGCTCGCGCAGAGCCGGCAGGCGCAGGTTCACCACGTTCAGCCGGTACAGCAGGTCCTCGCGGAAGGTCCCCTCGCGCACGGCCACGCCCAAGTCCCGGTTGGAGGTGGCGATCACCCGGATGTCGACCTTGACCGGCTTGGAGCCGCCGACGCGGTCGATCACACGCTCCTGCAGGGCGCGCAGCAGCTTGGCCTGAAGCCGGGCGTCCATCTCGCTGATTTCGTCCAGCAGCAGGGTGCCGCCGTCGGCCTCCTCGAACTTGCCGATGCGGCGGGCGACCGCGCCGGTGAAGGCGCCCTTCTCGTGTCCGAACAGCTCGCTTTCCAGCAGGTTCTCGGGGATGGCGGCGCAGTTGACGCTGATGAACGGCCGGTCCTTGCGGCGCGACTTGGCGTGGACGTAGCGGGCCATCACCTCCTTGCCGACGCCGCTCTCGCCGGTGATCAGGATCGAGGCTTCGGAGGGCGCCACCTGGTCGGCCAGGGCCAGCACCGTCTTCATCGACGGGTCTTGCGTCACCAGCGGCCGCTCGTCGTCTGCCACCGCGGCCAGGACGGCCGCGATCAGGTCGGCCTCGGGCGGCAGGGGGATGAACTCCTTAGCCCCGGCGCGGATCGCGTCGGCGGCCTTCTGCGGGTCGGCGCCGACGCCGCAGGCCACCACCGGCACGTGGATGCGCTCGGCCTCGTTTGCCTGGATCAGACCGCGGATGTCGAGGTCGTAGTCGACCATCATCAGGTCCGCGCCCTGGCCCCGCCGCAGGCTGTCGGTGGCCTGAGCGCAGGTCTCCACGTGAGCGACGCGGGCGCCTTGCGCCATCGCCATCTTCACGGCCGCGGCGAGCTGTCCGCTCAATCGTCCGACCACCAGAAGCCGCATGGGGATTCTCCTCTCGCGACGACCCTCAGGCCGCCGAGTCCTCGGTCTTGATGATTTCGGTCATGGTCACGCCCAGGCGCTCGTCGACGACGACGACCTCGCCGCGCGCGACCAGCCGGTTGTTCACGTAGATGTCGATCGCCTCGCCGACCTTGCGGTCCAGCTCCAGCACGCTGCCCTGGCCCAGCTTCAGCAGCTGGGCCACCGACATGTGCGCCTTGCCGAGCACGGCGGAGATGTTCACCGGCACGTCGAAGACGGTGGCCAGGTCGGCGGCCGACTTCTCCGCCTCGACGTCCATCGAGGCGAGCGCGGTGCTCTCGGGGAATTCCTCCAGGGCGAGGTCGCGGTCGGACATCTCAGGTCGCTCCGTAGGGGCTCAGGTCCAGGGGTTCGGCGTGCAGTCCCTCGCCGGCCAGGGCGTCGTGCAGGGCGGCGGCGATCCGCTCGGTGGAGGCGGCGGGGTCGAAGGCGGCCTTGCCGTCCCCCCACTCCAGCACGAAGGCCGCGTGGGTCGGGCCGGGCTCGGGGCGCACCACGATCTGGCCGGCGAAGCCCGCGGCGCGCGCGGCCTCCTCCAGCTCTTCGCCCAGCGCAGGGTCGGACGATCCGGTGCGCACGACCAAGCGCGGCGCCGTCTCGATCTCGCGCGCCAGGGTCTCAAGGGCGGCCGTGACCGGCGCGTGGGGAAAGCGGTCCAGCGCGGCGTCGGCGATTCGGCGCGCGGCGGTCAGCGCCAGCTCGGCCGAGCCGGTGCGGTGATCGTGGGCGGCCTGGGCCAGCGCCGAAAGCCCGACCTTCATGGCCAGGGCGATTTCGGCCAGGGCGTTGGCGCGCTGCGTTTCGGCCGCCGCCAGCGCCGCCGCCTCTCCGTCGCGGAACGCCTGGCCGCGCAGGGCCTCCACCTCGTCGGCCGTGTAGGTCCGGCGCGGACGCAGGGGCGCTGCGACCAGCACCTCGCCGTCGCCGTCGAAAACCGTATCGAAGGTGAAGGGGCGGGCGGTCATGTCAGTAGATCAGCTCGTCTTCGCCGCCCTGGCCGGCCAGCATGATCTCGCCCTTGGCGGCCAGGTCCTTGGCGACCTGGACCATGGCCATCTGCGCCTGGTCGACGTCCTTCAGGCGGACCGGCCCCATGCTCTCCATGTCTTCGCGCATGATCTTGGCCGCGCGCTCGGACATGTTGGAAAAGAACATCTCCCGAAGTGAGTCCGAGGCGCCCTTCAGCGCCAGGGCCAGCTGGTCCTTCTCCACCGCGCGCAGCAGGGTCTGGACCCCGCCGGGGTCCAGCTTGGACAGGTCCTCGAACACGAACATCAGGGCGCGGATGCGCTCGGCCGCCTCGCGGTTGCGCTCTTCCAGGGCGGCGATGAAGCGGCTCTCGGTCTGACGGTCGAAGTTGTTGAAGATCTCCGCCATCAGCTCGTGGCTGTCGCGCTTGGAGGTGCGCGCCAGGTTCGACATGAACTCGCTGCGCAGCGTCTGCTCGATCTTGTCCAGGATCTCGCGCTGCACCGGCTCCATGCGCAGCATCCGCTGCACGCATTCCAGCGCGAAGTCCTCGGGCAGGCACGACAGCACGCGCGAGGCGTGGTCGGCCTTGATCTTGGACAGCACCACCGCGACCGTCTGGGGGTATTCGTTCTTCAGATAGTTGGCCAGCACGGCCTCGTTCACGTTGCCGAGCTTGTCCCACATGGTCCGACCGGCCGGCCCGCGGATCTCCTCCATCAGGCCGTCGACCTTCTCGGCCGGCAGGAAGGAGGCCAGCAGGCGCTGTGTCTGCTCGAACGAGCCCATGATCGCGCCGGTCCCGGCCATGCCGGAGACGAACTCGATCAGCAGCGCCTCGACGACGTTGGACGACACGGTGCCCAGGCTGGACATGGCCTGGGAGACCTCCTTGATCTCGTCCTCGTCCAGCACCGCCCACAGCTTGTGGTGCTCTTCGCCCAGCGCCAGCAGCACCACGGCCGCCTTCTCCGGACCGGTCAGCCGGTTCGGGTCGTCGACGGTGTTCTTGCGGAGCGCGCGGACGGCCATCTTACGAGTGCAGCCAGCCGCGAAGGATCGAGACCGACTCCTCCGGATGCTTGTCGACGAAGTCGGCGACCTTCTTCACCGCCGAGGCCTTCACCTGACCCTCGATGCGGGCGATGTCGAGCCGCTGGTCCATCTCCGACGGGCCGGGCAGGGCCAGGCTGGCGCCGCTCTGCGGATCGTAGCCGATCGCCTGGGCCTGGGCGCCCGGCGGCAGGGCGCCGCCGCCCGCGCCGGCCAGCATCGGCACGCCGGCAGGGCCGCCGGAGGCGGACTTCAGCAGCGGCCGGATGACGAAGAAGACGATCAGGGCGGCGACCACCAGCAGGATCGCCAGCTCCACCCCGCGCATGATGTCGTTCTTGTCGAAGTCCATCAGCGGCGCGGCGGCGGGCGTGCCGCCCACGCCGTCGGCTTCGCGGTTGAAACGCACGTTGACGACGCTGACCTGGTCGCCGCGGGCCTGGTCGGCGCCGACGGCCGAGCGCACCAGCTGCTCGATGCGCTGCATCTCCTCGGTCGAACGGGGCGCGTAAGAGGTCTTGCCGTCCTTGGCGGTGGTGGTGACCCCGTCGACGGCCACGGCGACCGACAGCCGCTTCACCGCGCCCGGCTCGATCACCTCGGTGCGGACGGTCTTGGAAATTTCGTAATTGGTGGTTTCCTCGGTGCGCCCGGCGGTGGAGCCTTCCGACCCGCCACCTGCGGCGCCCGCGCCGCCCGGCAGGTTCGAGCTGGCCGAGGCCTCGCCGCCGACACCCGAGGAGGTCGAACCCTCGGTCTCCTCCACCGCGGTGGTGGAGCGGATCACCTGGCCGTCCGGGTCGTAGATCTCGCGCTGCTCGGTGATGCGGGTCTGGTCCAGCTCGGCCGAGACCTGGACGCGGGCCTTGCCGGCGCCGACCACGCCCTCGACCACGTCCTTCACCGCCCGGCGGACGCGCTCCTCCATCTCGGCCTTGCGCCCGGCGGCCAGTTCGGAGCCCAGGCCCGCCTGATCGCCTTCAGCGCCGGCGGCCAGCATCTTGCCGCTCTCGTCCACCAGGGTGACGTGGTCGGGCTTCAGGTTCGGCACCGCGCCCGCCACCAGGTTGCGCACCGCCCGGACCTGGTCGGCGCCGAGATCGCGCCCGCCCACGCCCACCACCACCGAGGCGGTCGGGGCGGCGGCCTCCTCCTCGAACAGCTGGCGCTTGGGCATGACCAGGTGCACGCGGGCGGAGGTCACGCCCTTCAGCGAGCGGATGGTGCGCGCCAGCTCGCCCTCCAGCGCCCGCTGGCGGTTCAGGTTCTGGACGAAATCGGTCTGGCCGAGCGCGTTGGTGTTGTCGAAGATCTCGTAGCCGACCGAGCCGGAGGTCGGCAGGCCCTTGGACGACAGCATCAGCCGGGTGGAGGCCACCTGGTCGCGCGGCGCCATGATGGTGGAGCCGTCGCCCTTGGCCTCGTACTTGATGCCCGCCTGGTCGAGCGCCGCGGTGATCTCGGCGGCCTCCTTCAGGTCGAGGTTGGCGTAGAGCAGGCCGTTCGGCTCCGCCCCGCCGCGCAGCATCAGCGCCACCAGCACCGCCGCCGCACCGGCGGCGACGCCCAGGAGCGCGGCCAGACGGCCGATCCCGAACCTCTGCAAGCCGCTCAAGAAACCCACGCGCCCGACCCCTGAACCGTGGCGGACGGCGCCGGGTGAGGCGGGTCCGCTAGGCAACTATTTCCGGGTGCTTGGTAAACGCGGCCTTAAGAACCGGCCGCCCGGCTCTTAACCGAATGGAGAGCGGTCGTTCGCATACTGCCGTTCGGGGGAGAGAACGCCCATGCCGGACGCGAAGAACACCGCGGCCAGGGACAGCTTCGGCGTCCCGGAGATGGTGACCAACATGCAGCGCGCCAGGATCGCGCGCTGGCAGCAGACGGCCGTCTGGGCCCTGGCCCTGTTCGCGGTCTGCGGCTGGCGGCAGGCTCTGGCCTGGACCGTCGCCTGCGTCGGCTACGCCCTGCTGCGCGGAAAGCTGGAGGCCTGGTCGCTGGCGCGGTTGCGGTCGGCCGACCCGGGCGGACGCTTCACCTATACGGCCGCCGCCGTGGTCGGCGCCTCGGTCTGCGCGGCGGCTCCGGTGCTGGCATGGAACTCCGGCCATGCGTTCGGGCACAGCATGGCGCTGGTCATGCTGATCTCGGCCTATCTGGTCACGCTCACGCAGTTCTCGTCCTCGCCCCGTCGGTTCCTGACCGTCACCGCGCCCTATTCGGTGGTGGTGCTGGGCCTGCTGACCGGCCTGACGGCGGAGGGCCGGCCGGTCGCCTTTCTGGCGGGCATGGGGGTGCTCTACTCGGCGGTCGCCTTCGCCTTGGTCTACGGCCACATCGCCCACCGCCGGATGCGGCTGGCGCAGCTGCGGCAAAAGCGGCTGATCCGCGCCCTGGAGCGCGCCCGCGACCGCGCTCAATCGGCCGAGCGGGAGCACGCCGCAGCGCTGAACAAGCTGCGCGAGGCGGTGGCGGCCATGCCGGCAGGCCTGGCTTTCTACGACTCCGACGACCGGCTGACGATCTGGAACGAACGGTACGCCGACGCCGGCGGCGAGTTCGCCCGCCACCTCGTCGTGGGCCAGACCTTCCGCGAGCTCTGCGAGATCAACGTGGCCGCCGGCGCCCACCCCGAGGCGCTCGGCCGCGAGGAAGAATGGATCGAGGCGCGCCTGGCGCAGCGCCGCGCCTGCACTGAAGGAATCGAGCAGCAGTTCTCCGACGGGCGCTGGTTCCAGGTCGAGGACAAGCGCTTGTCCGACGGCGGCACGGTGTCGATCATCCTCGACATCACCGAGCTGAAGCGTCGCGAAAAGACCCTGGAGCAGGCGCGCGACCAGGCCGAAGCCGCCAACCGCGCGAAGTCCGATTTCCTGGCGATGATGAGCCACGAACTGCGCACGCCGATGAACGGGGTGCTGGGCATGGCCCACGCCCTGTCGGGCACGGGGCTGGAGCCCAAGCAGCGGACCTACGTCGACACCATCATCAGGTCCGGCGACGGGCTTATGGCGGTGCTGAACGACATCCTGGACCTGTCCAAGATCGAGGCCGGCAAGATGGAGCTGGCGCCCGACACCGTGGACATGCACGACCTGGTCGAGCAGGCCTGCGAGCTGTGGCGACGCGGGGCGGAGGACAAGCGGCTGGCCTACGGCTTCGAGATCGCGCCGGACACCCCGCGCTGGGTGAAAGCCGACCCGACGCGGCTGCGCCAGATCCTGCTCAACCTGATCTCCAACGCCATCAAGTTCACCGACAGCGGCCACGTGCGGCTGGCGGTCGGGCGGGCGGCGGACGGGGCGGTGACCCTGGCGATCCAGGACACCGGGCCGGGCATCCCCCGCTCGGTGCGCGCCAAGCTGTTCGACAGCTTCACCCAGGCCGACGCCGGCGTCGCCCGCAGCCACGGCGGCACCGGCCTGGGCCTGGCCATCTCGCGCAAGCTGGCGCGGATGATGGGCGGCGACATCGAGATCCGCAGCCGCGTCGGCCGCGGCTCTACCTTCACCGTGCGCCTGCCGCTGGAGGAGACCGTCGCACCCGGGGCCGCCGGCACGGCCGTCCCGGAGGCGGCGCCGGACATGCTGTCGATCCTGGTGGCCGAGGACAACCCGACCAACCGGGCGGTCATCCGCGCCCTGCTGGAGTCCACCGGCTGGGAGGTGCACGTGGTCGAGGACGGGTCCGAGGCGCTCGAAGCGCTGCGCACGCGCGGCTTCGACCTGGTGCTGATGGACGTGCACATGCCGGTGATGGACGGGGTCACCGCGGTGAACCACATCCGCCGCGGCCAGGCCGGCCGGCGCGACATCCCGGTGATCGCGCTCACCGCCGACGCCATGGCGGGCGATCGCGAGCGGCTGATGGCCGAGGGTTTCGACGACCACGTCGCCAAGCCGATCCGCCCCGACGAACTGCTGCGCGCCATCCTGACCATCCTGGCCGAAGCCTTCGAGGACGAACCGCAAGCGCTCAGCGCCTGAGCAGGCTTGTGCGACCTCGTCGCCGGGTCAGGCCAGCATCCCCAGCTTCGCTTCCAGCGCGGCCATGTCGGCCGGGAGCGGCGTCTCGAACCGCAGGGGCTCGCCGGTGACCGGGTGGACGAAGCCCAGCACCGCTGCGTGCAGCGCCTGGCGTTTCAGGCCCGCCGCCTCCATCGCCGCCTTCACCGGCGCGGCCGGAGCGCCGGAGCCGTAGAGCGGGTCGCCCAGGCACGGGGCGCCGCGGTGGGCCAGGTGCACGCGGATTTGGTGGGTGCGGCCGGTCTCCAGCCGGCAGGACACCCGCGCCGCCAGCGGCTTGGCCTCCGGCCCGAACACCCGCTCCGCCGCGTAGCGGGTCAGAGCCTCGCGCCCGCCGGACTTCAGCACCGCCATCTTCTTGCGATCCGAGGACGAGCGGCCGATTCGGGTCTCCACCACGCCCCGGCGCGGGTGCGGCGCGCCCCGGGTCAGGGCGACGTAGGCCCGCTCGATGTCGTGGGCGGCGAACAGGGTGGAGAGGCCTGAGTGCGCCGCGTCGGTCTTGGCCGCGACCATCACGCCGGACGTGTCTTTGTCCAGGCGGTGCACGATCCCCGGCCGCGCCACCCCGCCGATCCCCGACAGCGACCCGGCGCAACGGGCCAGCAGGGCGTTGACCAGGGTGCCGGTCTCGCTCCCGGGCGCGGGGTGGGCGGCCATGCCGGCGGGCTTGTCCACCACGATCAGGTGCGAGTCCTCGAAAAGCACCGTCAGCGGGATCGATTCGGGCTGCGGATCGGCCGGCAGGGGCGCGGGCACGCTCAGCAGGTAGACCCCCGGCGCCGCCTTGGCCGAGCCCGAGGCGATCACCGTACCGCCCCGCGACAGCGCCCCCTCCTCGATCAGCGCCTGGATGCGGGCGCGGGACAGGTCGGGCGCCTTGTCGGCCAGCGCCTTGTCCAGCCTGACGCCCGCGTCGGCTTCGGTCAGCACGATCTCCCTGTCGCAAGAATGCAACAGATCGGGCTCGGCTGCGTCGTCATAGCTCATGTAGGGGATCACAAGCCTGTCATAGCGTGGCCGTATCAGCACGCACACACGGTCCTTAACGGAAGGACCCGGGGGGAAACAGATGTTCAAGCTCACCAGGAAGGCGGCTTTGATGGCCGCCGCCGCCTCGGCCGCCCTGGCCTTCGCCGCGCCCGCCCTCGCACAGGAAGAGGATACCGGCGAAGGCGAGGAGATCGTCGTCACCCTGCAGAAGCGCGAGCAGGCGATCCAGGACGTGCCCGCCGCGGTCACCGCCTACAACGGCAGCTTCCTCGAGGACCTCGGCGTCACCGAGTTCTCGGAGCTGGCGGCCTTCGTGCCGGGCTTCGAGGTGCAGTACCAGTCCCCCAACAACCCCGGCTTCGTGATGCGCGGCATCACCTCCGACAACCTGGAGGCCACCAACGAGCCCCGCGTGTCGGTGTTCCAGGACGGCGTGTCCATCTCCCGCGCCACCGGCGCCTATGTCGAGCTGTTCGACATCGAGCGGGTGGAAGTGGCCAAGGGTCCGCAATCTACCCTGTTCGGCCGCGGCGCCCTGATCGGCGCGGTCAACATCATCCAGAACAAGGCGCGGGCCGGCCAGTTCGACCTGGGCGGCGCGGTCGAGGTCGGCGATTTCGACGCCTTCCGCCTCGACGGCATGATCAACATTCCCTTGGGCGAGCAGGCGGCCCTGCGCCTGTCGGGCCGGATCAAGCAGCGCGAGGGCTACGTCGAGAACGTGCTGGGCGGCGACGCCTTCAACTCGATCGACACCCAGGCTTTCCGCGCGGTGTTCAGCGTCCGTCCCGCTGACGACGTCAGCATCGACGTGATCTACAACCACCAGACCGACGAGCCGACCGCCACCGCCTTCAAGTCCCAGACGGTGCTGCCGGCCGACCCGACCACGGGCGCGGTCCTGGCCGGGCAAGGCGCCTCGGAAGGCGCGGCCCTGGCGGCCGGGGCCGGGTTCGGCAAGGGCCTGGGCACCGAGCGCAAAGTCGACGGCCTGACCGTGTTGACCGAGATCGGCCTGACCGAAGCTTTCACGCTGAACGCTGTCACCTCGCTGCGCAGCTTCGAGGCCAGCGAGGTCGGGGACGCCGACGGCATCTCGCTCGGCCTGCTGACCTTCGATCGCCAGACGGAGGGCGAGCAGTTCAGCCAGGAGGTGCGGCTGGGCTACGACGGCGGCGGCGCCTTCTCCTGGTTCGCCGGCGTCAACTTCTTCAAGGAGGAGGGGACCGACGGCTCGCCGGTGCAGTTCGACGAACGCATCGGCCTGGCCCAGATCGCCGGCCAGCTGAACGGCGCCGCCGCCGGCACCGGCCTTCCCGCCAACCGGCACGCGCCGCTGGCCCTGTTCGGCAACACCATGTTCACCGGCGCGCTCGTGCAGGGACTGGTGTTCCAGCTCAGCAACGGCAACGTCCTGCTGTCGAACGCCCAATCGCAGGCGATCGCCGCGAACCTGAAGTCCGGCCACAAGGAGCGGCAGTTCAACGGCCAGGAGCTGACCTCCTGGGACGTGTTCGCCGACTTCACCTTCAAGGCGTCCGAGCGTCTCGAGTTCAGCCTCGGCCTGCGGCACACCGCCGACGAGAAGGACGTGACCTACGAGTCGTCCGTGCTGAACGGTCGCTCGATCCTGGGCGGGGTGATCGGCTCGGCGCAGCTGGCGTCCAGCGGCAACCCCGTGGCCGTGGGCCAGGCCAACGCCCTGCTGGGCGCCCTGGCGGTTCCCGGCGCGGCGAACATTCCTCAGAGCATTATGTACCCGGTGCCGCTGTTCGGCCTGACCTTCCAGCCGACGGCCAACAACGGCGACGTGAACACCTTCTCCAACGAGGATTCCGGCGCGACCTGGCGTCTGACCGGCCTGTACCGGGCCAACGACGAGTGGAACGTCTACGCCAACTACGCCCGCGGCCGGCGGCCCGAGGCGGTCGGCGCCACCTCGCCGGCCGCGCCCGGCGGCGCCGCCACCTTCACCCTGGTGCCGGCCGAGACGGTCGACAGCTACGAGGTCGGCGCCAAGTACGAGGCGAACGACCGCCGCCTGCGCTTCGACGGGGCGGTGTTCTACTACAAGTACGAGAACTTCCAGACCATCGAGCAGATACTGACCACCTTCGTCCCCACCAACGCCGGCGAGGCCACGGCCTACGGCTTCGAGGGTCAGATGTTCTGGCGGGCGGCGTCGAACGTCGATCTGTTCGGGACCTACGGCTACAACCACGCCCGCTTCGAGTCCGGCGCGCGCGAGGGCAACCAGTTCCGCCTGTCGCCCGACCACAGCTTCTCGATCGGCTCTTCGGTGCGCCTGCCGCTGTTCGGCGGCGAGCTGGACTTCCGCCCGACCTACACTTGGCAGTCGAAGGTGTTCTTCGACGACAACAACGACCGGCCGGAGTTCCAGACGGCCGCCTCACAGTTCGTCGCCGACACCGTCCAGGACGAGTTCCAGGAGGCCTACGGCCTGCTGAACCTGCGGCTGGCCTATTCGCCGGCGGCCGGTCCGTGGAAGCTGGAAGCCTTCGTCGAGAACGCGCTGGACGAGGAATACATCACCGACGCGGGCAACACCGGCGACGCATTGGGCCTGCCGAGCTACATCGCCGGCCCGCCGCGGATGTGGGGCGTGGCCTTCACCGTTCGGTACTGATGCAGGCGTCCTCCCTCCCTTTCTGGGGAGGGACGGCCGTGAAGCGGCCAGAGTAGGGAAGTCCGCGAGGGCTTCCCCACCCGGTCCCTTCGGGACCACTCTCCCCATGAAGGGGAGGGAGCGAAAGGGTTGACGCCATGACTCTCGACCGCCGCCGCGCCCTCGCCCTGGTCGGCCTGGGCGCCGCCGCGCCCGCCGCGGCTTGCGCCGGCACGACCGCGGCGCGCGCGCCGGTGCGCTTCCTGCACGGCGTCGCCTCCGGCGATCCGCTGCAGGACCGGGTGGTGCTATGGACGCGGGTGACGCCCGAGGGCGGCGATAAGCCGGTGCGGGTCTCCTGCGAACTGCGCGAGGCGGGGTCGGACAAGGTCGCCGCACGGTGGAAGGGCGTCACCGGTCCCGACCGCGACTACACGGTCAAGATCGACATGGCCGGGCTTAAGCCCGCCACGGAGTACGCTTTTGTGTTCAAGGCCGCGGGTGCGACGTCGCCCGTTGGCCGCACACGGACCTTGCCGGAAGCTGACGTGAACTCGGCGGTGCTGGCGGTGGTCTCCTGCTCGCTGCACCCGGGCGGGCTGTTCAACGTCTACGACGCGGTCGCGCGGCTGGAGCGGGTGGACGCGGTGGTCCACCTCGGCGACTACATCTACGAGTACGGCGCGGCGGCCAACGCCTACGGCATGCAGAACGGGCTGAAGCTCGGTCGCATCCCCGAACCGGCGCACGAGACCGTCAGCCTGGACGACTACCGGCGTCGCCACGCCCAGTACAAGACCGACCCCGACCTCCAGGCCGCCCACGCGCGCGCGCCGTGGATCTGCGTGTTCGACGACCACGAGGTCACTAACGATCCCTGGCGCGACGGGGCCGAGAACCACGACAAGGACGAAGGCGACTGGGGCGCGCGCAAGGCCGCAGCGCTCAAGGCCTATTTCGAGTGGATGCCGATCCGCGAGCCGAAGGCGGTCGATCATTCCGCCGTCGCCCGCTCGTTCCGGTTCGCGGACGTGGCCTCGCTGCACATGATCGAGACGCGCCTGACCGCGCGCTCAAAGCAGCTCGACTACGACACCGACCTGAAGACCGTGACCGGTCCGGACGGCAAGCCGGTCCCGGACCTGCCGTCGTTATACAAGGCGCTGAACGCCCCCTCGCGCGAGCTCATGGGGCTCGAGCAGCTGGCCTGGCTGGGGCGGGAGCTGGCCGCGTCGGTGCGCGGCGGCGTCGCCTGGCAGCTGATAGGCTCCCAGATCGTGACGGCGCGCACGCCAGGGCCTGACATCGCCAAGGCGATCGGGACCGATCGCCTGGCCGCCGCCTTCGCGCAGATGTCGGAGGGCCGCCGCCGACGGCTTCAGCAGACCGCCGCCCTGTTCGCCACCGGCGCGCCGATGAACCTCGACGCCTGGGACGGCTATCCGGCCGAGCGCGAGCGTCTGTACGAGGTGTTCAAGACGGCGGGCGCGCGGCCGGTGGTGCTGTCGGGCGACAGCCACAGCTTCTGGGCCAACGAGCTGCACGACGCCTCGGGCCGCCGCGTCGCGGTCGAGTTCGGAACCTCGGCGGTGTCCAGTCCGCCGACCTCGCTTTCCACCGCCATCCCCGGACTGGACGTGGGCCAGGTGATCGCCGCCCAGGCACCCGAGGTGGTCCATTGCGACATGGGTCCGCGCGGCTACGTCCTGCTGACCCTGACCCGCGACGAAGCCAAGGCCGAGTTCCTGGGCGTGTCGACGATCCTGGAGAAGCCCTACCAGGTGCTGCCGCTGAAGACATTCCGGGCGCGGCCGGAAGGCGCCGGCGTGAGCGGCCTGGAGACGATCTGAATCGGCCCGCCGTAGCCAGCGACGCCATGAGTGCCCGAACAACAAAAAAGGCCCGGGCGAACCCGGGCCTTCCGCACCTCCGACTCGGTCGGATCAGGTGATGTCTTCGTTGATCAGGCCGATCTTGTAGAAGCCCTTGTCCTGCATCTCGTTCAGGACCTCCATGAAGCTGGCGTACTCCACGTCCGGGTCGGCGCGGACGAACACCTGCTCGTCCTGCGGGTTCGGCACGGCCAGGCGGCCGGCCAGGTCGCCGGCCAGGGTGTCGATGCTGGTCTTCACCGGGGCTTCTTCGCCGCGGCCGATGTACAGCTCGCCGCTCTCCTGGATCGACACGAACACCGGCGGCTTCGGCTTCTGGCCCGGAGGCGGCGGCACGGCCGGCGGCATGTCGAGCTTGATCGAGACGGTGGCCATCGGGATGGACACCATGAAGATGATCAGGAGCACGAGCATGATGTCGACGAACGGCGTGACGTTGATGTCCGCGTTCGATTCGACCGTGTACTTGTTCCCGCCACCACCGGAAAGCTTGGCGCCCATTCCTTCGTTCTCCCTTCGGACCTCTTACGCAGGTCCGGTTCGACAGCGGACATAGCGTCACGCCGGACGCTAAGTAAAGCCCGCTCGCCCCTGCCGGTTCCGGCATACGCCCACGAGGCGAATTCAGCCTCGCTGCGCCAGCCTCAGGAACCGCTCCTGCAGCGTCGTGTCGGTCTTGAACACGCCGGTGAAGCGGGTGGTGATGGTCGAGACGTGGCGGTGATGCACGCCGCGGGTGGTCATGCACTGGTGCTCGGCGTCGATCAGCACCGCCACCCCGGCCGGGGTCAGGTTCTCCTCGATCGCCTCGGCGATCTGCTGGGTGAGGGTCTCCTGGGTCTGCAGGCGCTTGGAGAATATCTCCACCACCCGCGCGATCTTGGAGATGCCCACCACCTTCTCGGTCGGCAGGTAGGCCACGTAGGCCTTGCCCAGGAAGGGGGCCATGTGGTGCTCGCAGTGGCTCTCCACCTCGATGTCGCGCAGCATCACCATGTCGTCGTAGCCCTGCACATCCTCGAAGGTGCGGGCCAGCTCCCTGGCCGGATCGGCGACGTAGCCCTGGTACCACTCGTCGAAGGCGTCCACGACGCGCTTGGGCGTGTCGATCAGCCCCTCGCGGCGGGGATCGTCGCCCGCCCAGGCGATCAGGGTGCGCACCGCCTCCATCGCCTGCTCGCGGGTCGGCTTCTTCGGAGGGGTCAGGGGCAGGGCCGAAGCCTGCGGGGCGGCGTCGTCGGTCACGAAAGCGTCCATAAGCGTCACGGTCTCCGGTCGCGCCGATCCTACGTACGGAAACCGCCGCCGGATCGTCTTTCGTTTCCGCACCGTTTTGAGGAAACGCCGTGACGCTATATGGGAGCCTCCCCCGCCCCGGCAACACGGCGCTTCGATCCGATGACGCTCTTCCTGCACGACACCATGGCGCGCGAGAAGCGCGCCTTCCAGCCGCTGAACCCCGAGCGGGTGACGCTCTACGTCTGCGGGCCGACGGTCTACGACTACGCGCACATCGGCAACGCCCGGCCTGCGGTGGTGTTCGACGTGCTGTTTCGGGTGCTGCGCCGCCTCTACGGCGCGGAGCACGTGATCTACGCCCGCAACGTCACCGACGTGGACGACAAGATCAACGCCAAGGCCGCGACCGAGGGCGTGCCGATCGCCGAGATCACCGCCCGCTACGAAGCGGTGTACCTGGAAGACATGGCGCGGCTGAACGTGACGCCGCCGACCCTGGCGCCGCACGTCACCGACCACATGGACGCCATCACCGGCCAGATCGCCGCCATCGTCGAGGCGGGCCACGCCTATGCGGCCGAGGGGCACGTGCTGTTCGACGTGGGCAGCTTCGCCGACTACGGCGCCCTGTCGAAGCGCTCGCTGGACGACATGATCGCCGGCGCCCGGGTCGAGGTCGCGCCCTACAAGAAGAACGCCGCCGACTTCGTGCTGTGGAAGCCGTCCAAGCCCGGCGAGCCGGAATGGCCCTCTCCCTGGGGGCCGGGGCGGCCCGGCTGGCACATCGAGTGCTCGGCCATGATCGAGGCGGCCCTGGGCCTGCCGATCGACATCCACGGCGGCGGCCACGACCTGATCTTCCCGCACCATGAGAACGAGGTGGCCCAGGGCCGCTGCGCCCACGGCGACCCGGTCTACGCCCGCTACTGGGTGCACAACGGCTTTCTGACCATGGACGCCGAGAAGATGTCCAAGAGCCTGGGCAACGTGCTGCTGCTGCACGACCTGGTGAAGGCCGTGCCGGGCGAGGTGGTGCGCTGGGCCCTGCTGGCGGCCCACTACCGCGCGCCGCTGGACTGGACCGACGGGTTGATCGAGCAGTCGCGCAAGAACCTGGACCGGCTGTACGGCGCCCTGCACCGGGCGCGGGCGCTGGAAACCGGCCCGGCCGAGCCGCGTCCGGCGTTCCTGGACGCCTTGCACGACGACCTGAACACGCCGGGCGCGATCGCCACCCTGTTCGAGCTGTCCAGCGACCTGGAGAAGGCGATCACCGCCGGCGACCTGGACGCCGCCGTGCGGGCCAAGGGCGAGCTGCTGGCGGCGGGCGAGCTGCTGGGCGTGTTGCAGGGCGACCCGGAGGCCTGGTTCGAGGGCGGCGCCGACGCCGAGACCAAGGCCGAGGTCGAGCGCCTGATCGCCGCCCGCGACGCCGCGCGCAAGGCCAGGGACTGGGCCGAGGCCGACCGCATCCGCGACGCGCTGAACGCCCTGAACGTGGTGGTGATGGACAGCCCGCAGGGGGCGACCTGGCGGTTCCGGTAGGCAGCTATGCGCGACACCCGGCGAGTAAGCCTCGGGCAGACCGGGCTCGACTTCGTGCTCGAACACCTTTCGGCGGGGAACGTGCTGAGCGACGAACTCCGGCTGCATGTGCTCGCCACGCCGGGCGAAGCCTGGACCTGTATTCCGACCGACGCTCCAGACGAGACGGCGTTCGCTTTCGAAGCGGGCGGGCTCCTTCCCGAGAACCTCGATTTCTCGCGAGCTACGGACATCGGGGACGGCTTCATCTTACCGGTGGCGTCCTGACCGACCTGCGGGCGCGGCTGATCGAGGAGGCGTTCGACCGTCACCCGTGCTCCGCTTGCGTCGTGGACGATTTTGCCGCGCGCTGGTCCGATCCTCGTGGCGGGGAGGCGGCCACCGCCTTCGCCGTCTGTGACGAAGTCTACCACCTCATCACGCGAGACCTGGACGCCCAGGTCCTGCGCACGACTCTGGAGGCGACCCATACGATCTGGCACGGAGTAGCCGCCGTCTCCGCGTCGCCTCCTTCGATGAGTTCGGATCGCCGGTGCACCGCCGAGGCGATGCGCCGCTTCGCGGCATCCACCATCCACCTCAGCTGCATCGCCTACGACGGCGAGGGGTTCGTGGCCTGGGAGCCGCGCTGAGCGCCCTTCATTAAACCTTCGCAATCCGCCCGCGCTCGCCACAATCGCGCCGCGATGGAGCGCGAAAGGGCGCGCCCCCGGCGCTCCCCCGCCGGCAGTGCCGCGTTCCAGTACCGCGTTCCTCCCCCATCCCCCGAACACCAACCGCCGCCGGACCCCTGCGTGTCCGGCGAAGGAGGACCCATGTCCGAACCGCGCCGTCACGACCTCTACGGTCCCATCCACAAGGGCATCCGCCGCGCCCTGTCCGGCCTGCTGCTGCGCCTGGGCAGCACCGACTTCGCCGACGACCGCGCCCGCGTCGCGGTGCTGGCCGATTTGCGGACGCAGCTGCGGCTTAGCGCCGGCCACCTGCATCACGAGGAGGCGCACATCCACGCCCGGCTGGAGGCGCGCTCGCCCGGGGCGGCGGCGCGGCTGGAGCACGCCCACCGCGAGCACGACGAAGCCTTCGCCGAGCTGGAGGCGATCATGGGCGAGCTGGAGACCGCGCCGGCGGCCCTGAAGCCCGCGCTCGGCCGCAGCCTGTACCTGCGCTTCAGCCGCTTCGCCGCCGACGACTTCGCCCACATGGCCGACGAGGAGACCGTCACCCTGCCGCTGCTGTGGTCGCTGTTCTCCGACGAGGAGGTGCGCCAGATGGAGGCCGACATCGTCGGTTCGATCGCGCCGGAGGACAACATCGCCTACCTGCGCCTGATGATCCCGGCGATGAACCCGCAGGAGCGGTTCGCCTTCCTGGACTTCGTCCGCGCCGCCGCGCCGAAGAAGGCGTTCGAGGCGATCCTGGAGCACGCCGCCCGCCCGACGCTCGACGGCGAGGACTGGAACGCGCTCGCCATGCGGCTGCGTCTGGCGGCCTGATCGCCCCTCTGGACAGGCGTCGCTCGCCGGGCCATGCGAGGCGGCATGGAACCGCAGACGCCCGTTCGCGAGGGCTACGACCGCTGGGCCCCGACCTACGACGCCCAGCCCAACAGAACCCGCGACGCCGCCTTCGCGCGCTTCCGCGCCTGGACGCCGCACTTCGCCGGCGGCCGGGCGCTGGAGCTGGGCTGCGGCACCGGGCTGAACACCGAGCACTTGGCCGCGCACGCCGCCTCGGCGACCGCGCTCGACTTCTCCGACGGCATGCTGGCGCAGGCCGAGCGGCGGCTGGCGGGGCGCGGCGTCGGCTTCCTGCGCCACGACCTGGCCCAACCCCTGCCGTTCCCTGACGGGGCGTTCGACTGCGTGGTCGAGACCCTGGTGCTGGAGCACCTGCCCGAGCTTGCGTCCCTGTTCGCCGAGGTGCGCCGCGTGCTGGCCCCGGAGGGCCGGTTCCTGCTCTCCGAGCTGCACCCCTATCGCCAGCTGCTGGGCAAGCAGGCCCGCATCGACACCGGCGACGGCGCGCCCGTGCTGGTGCAGGCCTACGCCCGGCGGGTGTCGGACTTCGTCAACGCCGCGCTTGAGGCCGGGTTCGAGCTGCTGTCGCTGGACGAGGACCAGGACCCCTCCGGCGAGCCGCGGCTGCTGTCGCTGGCGCTGAGACGCCGCTGAGGGCTCAGACCTCGATCAGGGCGTAGGGTCGGCCGCACTCGGCGAGCACCACCATCTGGGCGCAGTTGTAGACCGGCGTGCCCTTGGGCGTGCGGCCGTGGAAGCGGCCCTTGTGGGCGTGGCCGTGAACCACGGCGGCGACGTTGTCGAACCGGTCCACCGTCTCGGCCAGGCGCGAGTTGCCCAAGAACGGGAAGATCTCGATCGGCTCGCCCTCGAGCGTGTCGGGCACCGGCGAATAGTGCAGCACCGCGACCGAGCGGCGGGTTCGCAGCATACGCAGGCCGGTCTCCAGCTTCATGGTCTCTTCCAGGCACTCCTGGACGAAGGCCTTGACCGCCTTCTCGCCGAACGAGGACAGCAGGCCGCGCCCGTAGCCGCCCATCGAGCCCATGCAGCCGGCGAAGCCGACGCCGTAGATTTCGTAGGCCTCGCCGCCGTCCAGCACCTTCACGCCCACGTCGGTAAGGTGCTTCTTGACCACCTCCGGCTGGCCGCACTCGTGGTCGTGGTTGCCCAGCACGCCGACCACCGGAATGGTGCAGGCGCGCAGGTCGTCGGCCAGGATCTCGGCCTCGCTGGTCTTGCCGTAGTTGGTCAGGTCGCCGCACAGCACCAGTACGTCGGCCCGCTGGCTGATCTCGGAGAACAGCTCGCGATAGGGCTGGTCGTGGGTTTCGCGCACGTGCAGGTCGCCGATGGCGGCCACCCGCAGCGGCCGGTCAGTGGACGGGGTCATGCCGTTCCTCGAGGCCCTTGCCGACGATGTCGGCGTAGCCCCACTCGGTGATGTCGGTGATGTAGTCGCGCGGACTGAACAGCCGTCCGCGGCAGACCTTGATGTGCGGCGGCGGCATGTCGAGGTGCGCCTGCAGCCGCTGGGTCAGTTCGGTCATCACCCAACGCGGGATCAGGTCGCGGTCGCTGGGGTAGATGTAGCGGAAATTGATCAGGTGGCTGAGCAGCACCTCCCACTGCAGCTCCATGTAGTTCATCAGCCGCCGCCAATCGATGGCCTCGGACTGCTTCAGAATCACGTGGGCGATGTCGGCGCCGTCGTAGCGGTAGCGGTCCTGGACGAAGATCTTGGACCAGATCAGCTCGGTCGGCTTGGTGATGCGAACCGTGGTGCCGTAGACCTCGATCTCGGGTGCGCCCTCGAACCATTCGTCCGTTACCGGAATGTCGGCGGACTTGGCGCTGAAGATCACGTCGAAGAAGTAGCGGCCCTGGAGCACGCGGGCGAGCCAGCGTTCGTCCTCGACGCTGATGCCGTACCCCTTGTCCTGGAAGAAGCTCAGGATGCGCGGGTAGTCGCCGGCCTTGCAGAAGATGTCGAGGTCCTTGGTCGGCCGGACCACGCCGGTGTAGGTGGTCACCGCGTAGGTGCCGGACAGCAGAAACGGTATGCCGCTCTCGGCCAGGAGCTTCAGCCCCTCGACATAGAACGCCTCCGCTTCGGGGGGCGGCTGAAAGGTCTGTTCCTGGGCGCTGGGCATCGCCACCGAAACGGCGCCCGACGGGGCGGGGTTCCGCCGTCAGCGAGGCGTTTCGTCGACCCGGCAAATGTAGCTAGCGGCCGCCTGGAGTAGGAAGGCGGGCTTGACCGTCGATGGTTCCTCCACCTCCACGCCAGCGCCTCGGGCCGCCCGTGTGAAGCGTTGTGCTAGGTGGCGACCAGTTCGGCGATCTTTGCCGCGACTTGCGCCATCGACTCTTCAGCAGTGCTCAACCCGGCTCGGGATGCAAGCAAGAGGCTGACCTTCTCAAGCTCTTCATAGGTTGTTCCATGAACAACCGGCACGAGCCGCTCACGCCGGAGGAGCGCCGAAAGCTCTTTGTCCGCAATGCCTTCTGCTGGCAGACGTCGCAACATGGCCGGGGTTACCAAAACGATTCCGACGCGCGAATTGACCAAGCCTTTGTCAATCGCCCGCATCATCGGCACCCCAAGGCCAAGGTCCTTCTCGCTGAACCACACGCGGACACCGCGTGCTTCGAGCAAGTCATGCAGTTCTTTGGCGGAGCCCTGTCTGTCATCCCACGCATGGCAGAGAAATACGTCTCGAAGGTCAGGCTCCGCGACCGCTAGGTTCTCCACTTTTTCTCGAACCGGCGTGAGCGCCTGCACTTGCTCAGGCGTGTACCACACAGCCGAACCCGCTCCCGACCAGCGGGGCTTTGCGGTGCGGCGAGACCCGCCACCACTCCGACCGCCCCCACTGCTTCCCGATGAGGAATATGAAGGTGTGTAGGACGGAGTGTAAGGGGGGTAGGACGAGCGATAGCCGCTGCCAAAGCTGCGGTAGCGGGGGCCGCACGCAGGGCAATCCGCCCCGCCGCCCCGTGTGTGGCCCCATACTGGTGCTGTGCATTTTGCCATGCGGCCGATGATACTTGAGTCGCGCCCGCCTCAACCAGAACAAACCGGGAATAATTCACGCTAGACCTATCGCGCACGCCGGGATCCCGCCTTAACCGGTCTCCCCCAGCACCGCCCGCAGCGCCTCCTTCGGCGCCGCGCCGCCGACGTGGATGGTCCACCAGACGGCGTAGAACAGCAGCGGCCAGCGGCTGGCGGCCTGTTTATCGTCGGTGAAGACGGCGCGCACCGCATCAGCGTCGCAGACCTCGGCCACGCCCTGCACGGCGGCGACGCGGGGCCCCAGGTCGGCGGCGCGGGGCGCGATCCAGGCCCCGACCGGAACGGTGAAACCCTTCTTCCGGGCGAACGGGTCGGCGGCGGGACAGTGCTTCTCCAGCCAGCGGCGCAGCAGCCACTTGCCCATGCCCTTTCGGATCTTCATCGAGTCCGGCAGGTGGAAGGCGAAGGCCGCGACCTCGTTGTCGAGGAACGGCACGCGCCCTTCGAGCCCGTGCGCCATCAGGCAGCGGTCCAGCTTGAGCAGCACGTCGCCGTGCAGCCAGGTCTTGATGTCGGCGATCTGGGCCGCCTGAAGCGCGGTGGAGCCGTAGGCCGAGGCCCAGTCCAGCCCGACTTCGCGCCAGCGGGCCAGGGCGGCGGCGCCCTTGTCGGCGAGATAGGGCGCGTGCACCCGCGGCTCGGCGGGGCGGCCGCCCAGCCAGCGCGGGCGAAGCGAGCGGCGGTAGCGGCCATAGCCGCCGAACAGCTCGTCGCCGCCTTCGCCGGTCAGCACCACGGTCAGGGTTCCCTTGGCCGCTTCCGCCAGCTTGTAGGTCGGCAGAGTCGCGTAGTCTGTGGTCGGCTCGTCCAGCGCCCAGGCGACCTGCGGCAGCACCCGCCAGAAATCTTCCTCCCCGAACAGGGTCTCGCGCCAGTCCAGGTTCAGCGCCCGCGCGACCCGCTCCGCCTGGGCCCGCTCGTCGCGCGCGCCCTCGGCGTCGAAGCCGCAGGTGTAGGCGATCACCGGCCGCTCGTTCAGCCGCGCCATCAGGGCGGCGATCACCCCGCTGTCGACCCCGCCCGACAGGAACAGGCCGTAGGGCACGTCCGAGCGCTGATGCACCCGCACGCTGTCCTCCAGCACCGCGTCCAGCGCTTGGATCGCCTCGTCTTCGTCGCGGAAGCGGCGGGGCTCGGCCGACAGCCAGTGCTGGTCGATGTCGCCGGTCTCGGAGGTCTCCGGACCGCCCCGCCAGCGCAGCAGGCCGCCGGGCGGCAGGCGGTTGACGCCCTTGAAGATGGTCCGGTCGCCGAGGGTGTAGTGGAAGGCCAGCAGCTCCTCGACCCGGTCCGGGTCCAGAACCCGTGCGTTCCCGCCCTGCAGCAGGGCGCGGGGCTCGGAGGCGAAGCGCAGCTCGTCCCCGGCCCAGCTGTAGTACAGCGGCTTGATGCCGAAGCCGTCGCGAACCAGCATGCGTTCGCCGTCAGCCCCGATCAGGCAGAAGGCGAACATGCCCCGCAGCCGCTCGAACACCCCGACGTTCTCGGCCGCGTAAAGGTGCAGCATGGGCTCGAAATCCGAGCCGGTGGCCAGCACCTCGCCCAGTCCGGCCTCTGCGGCCAGCTCGACGTAGTTGTAGATCTCGCCGTTGCCGATCACCGTCGACCCGGCGGCGGTCAGCGGCTGCCAACCGCCCTCCAGATCGATGATCGACAGCCGCGCGTGACCCAGGGACCATCCGTGGCCGTCCTGCACGCGGATGCCGTTCGGCCCGCGGTGCGGCAGGGTCTCGATCAGCGGCCGCGCGGCGCCTTGCTCGACGCCGCGCCCGAGAACGCCGGCTATGCCGCACATGCGGCGCGTCCGTACTGGGAGAACAGCCCGCGCCAGGCGGCGGTGACGGCCGCGCGCGAGAACTGCGCCTCGATGCGCGCCCGCCCGGCCTCGATCAGGCGGTCGGACAAGCCTCCGTCCTCAATCACGGCGCGGATCGAGGCGGTGAGGGCGTCCACGTCGTCGATGGGGAACAGCAGGGCGTCCTCGCCGGGCCTGACCAGCTCCGACGGGCCGGCGCTGTTTGAAACCACCAGCGGCTTTCCGTGGGCCCAGGCGTCCACCACCACAGTCCCGTGCGCCTCCTCTCGCGAGGGGAAGACGCACACGTCGGCCGCACCGAACAGGGCGGAGATGTCGTCGCGCCAGCCCAGGAAGCGCACCCGCCCGGCCACGCCGAGCTCCTGCGCCAGCGCCTTCAGCTCCGCCTCCAGGGGGCCGGATCCCGCGATCCACAGCCACGCTTCAGGCAGGCGCTGGAGCGCCTTCATCGTCGTGTCGTGCGCCTTCACCTGATGCAGCCGCCCCAGGCTGAGCAGCAGCGGAACGCCCTCCGGCGTGTCGAAGGTCGAGCGGGGCAGGGGCGGGACCGCGGCGGCCTCGGCGAAGTTCGGGACGTAGTGCACCCGCTCCGCCGGCCAGCCGCCCTGGACCAGATAGTCGCAGATGCCCTTGGTGATCCCGACCAAGGCGTCCAGGTCCTTGTAGTATTTCAGGCTGTAGTAGTTCCCCAGCCGGCCGAGCCGAGCCCACGGTCCCTTCGGAGAGTGGCGCGCGGCACGGTTCATCCAGGCTACGCTCACCGACACGTCGTGCTGGCGGGCGTAGGCTGCGATCTCGCGCGAGGTGCTGAAGTCCAGCAGGCCGCCGAACTTGAACGTGCGGTGCGGAACCCCCGCACGCTCCAGTCCTGCCTGGCGACCGGCATGGGCGCGGATCGCGGCCGTCTGGTCGCCGCCGTCGCGTTGCAGAGCGCCGGTCAGCCGCACGAAATAGGCCTCTGCGCCGCCGTCCACGCCCGAGCCCAGGATCTGAAGCACCGTCATCGGCCTCTCATGCTCCGGGGCGGCTTTGCGGGCAAGTGCGGGGCCTCTTGATGCGACGGGGGGCGGACCCTATAACCCCGGCCTCCCGTCCGGCGGGGGCGGTTTCGACCGCGCCTTTCGCCTGCGCGGCTGGGTAGCTCAGATGGTTAGAGCGGTGGATTCATAACCCACAGGTCGGCGGTTCGATCCCGCCCCCAGCCACCACCTTTTCCTCACCCCCGCCCGGTCGAGCCGAAGCCGCCGGCGCCGCGGCCGGTTTCGTCGAGCGCCTCGGCCTCTTCCCAGGCGATCCGGGCGTGGGCGGCGACCACCATCTGGGCGATGCGTTCGCCGCGGCGGACGACGAAGTCCTCCTGGCCGAGGTTGACCAGGATCACCTTCACCTCGCCGCGATAGTCGCTGTCGACGGTGCCGGGCGAGTTCAGGCAGGTGACGCCGTGCTTGGCGGCCAGGCCCGAGCGCGGGCGGACCTGCGCCTCGTAGCCGAGCGGAACGGCGATGGTCAGGCCGGTCGGGATCATGGCCCGTGCGCCGGGCGCGAGCGTGACCGGCTGGTCCTCGTCCACCGCAGCGCGCAGGTCCATGCCCGCCGCGCCCGCGGTCTCGTAGGCCGGCAGCGGCAGGCCCTCGGCGTGGGGCAGGCGGACGACGCGGACGGACAGGCTCACTTCAGCACCTCGGCGATCTTGCGGGCCAGACGGCGGGCGACCTCGGCCTTGGGCGCGCGGTCCCACGGCTCCACGCCGTCGCGGCTGACCAGCGAAACCTGATTCTCGGCCGCGCCGAACACCTCGCCGGAGACGTCGTTGGCGACGATCCAGTCGCAGCCCTTACGATCGAGCTTGGCGCGGGCGTGGTCGAGCAGGCGCTCGGTCTCGGCCGCGAAGCCGATCACCAGCCGGGGACGGTCCGGGCCAGGGGCGGATAGCTCGGCCAGTATGTCGGGGTTCTCCACCAGCCGGATCATCGGCGGTTCGCCGGCCTTCTTGACCTTGGCGGGTGCGACCGCCTCGGGGCGCCAGTCGGCGACCGCCGCGACGCACACCGCCGCGTCGACGGGCAGCGCGGCGCGGCACGCCTCGGCCATCTGCACCGCGGTCTCCACATCGACGCGGCGGACGCCGGGCGGCGCCGGAAGGCCGGTCGGGCCGGAGACCAGGGTCACCTCCGCGCCCAGCGCGGCCAGGGCCTGCGCCACCGCGTAGCCCTGCCGGCCGCTGGAGCGGTTGGTCAGGCCGCGCACCGGGTCGATCGGCTCGAAGGTCGGGCCGGCGGTGACCAGGGCGCGGCGCCCGCTCAGCGGCCGGGCGGCGGCGCCGTCGAGCACGGCCAGGATCGCCTGGAGGATCGCCTCGGGCTCGGCCATCCGGCCCTCGCCGTACTCGCCGCAGGCCATCTCGCCCTCGTCGGGGCCCACGAACAGCACGCCGTCCGCCTTCAGCCGCTCGAAGTTGCGCACGGTCGCCGGGTGGGTCCACATCCGCACGTTCATCGCCGGCGCCATCAGCACCGGCGTGTCGCCGGCCAGCAGCACGGTGGAGGCCAGGTCGTCAGCCCGCCCGGTCGCGGCCTTGGCCATAAGGTCGGCGGTGGCGGGCGCGACCACGATCAGGTCGGCCGAGCGCGACAGCTGGATGTGGCCCATCTCCTGCTCGTCGGTCAGGGAGAACAGGTCCTGGTAGACCCGGTCCTCGGTCAGGGCTCCAAGCGACAGGGGAGTGACGAACTGCTCGCCCGCGCGGGTGAGGACGGCGCGCACGGCGATCTCGCGCTTCTTCAGCAGGCGCACCAGCTCCAGCGCCTTGTAGGCCGCGATGCCGCCACCGACGATCAGAAGCACGCGCTGGGGCAAGGGACGCTCCGTGGCTCCGGTTTCGGCCGAGGCATAGCCCCCGTCGGGCGGCGCGTCGACTGCGGACGACAAGAACATTGCAAGAACACGAGCGATGCGCTAACAGCGTTACCCGAAGTGGGATGGAGGGGTTCATGCGTGCTTTGAGATCCGCGTTCGCCGCTTTCGGGGCGCTGGCGCTGTTCGGGATCGCGGCCTGCGACAACGGCCCGTCTGCGGTGGAGAGCCGTCCGCGCGACCAGGTGGTCGCCGAGCGGAGCTACGACCGGTCGGAGGAACGCTCGGTCGAGCGGGAGGAGCGGGCGGAGGTCCGCCAGGCGTCCGCGCCGCGCTACGAGGGGCGGCCCCTGTGGTCGTCCAACCGCCGCTACGGCGCTGAGGAGAACGCGCGGCGGCACTTCGAGCGGCACGGGGCGGACCTGGGGACGCGGACCTACGAGGACTACGTCGCCAAGGCGCACGCCTTCGTCCGCTCGCCGCCGAAAGGCACGCTGACGCTGGAACGGCCGAACGGGGACACGCTGTTGTACGATCCGAAGGGCAATCTGTTCGCCGTCGCCACCCGGGACGGCGCGCCGCGGACCCTGTTCAAACCGGACGACGGCATGGCCTATTGGGAAAAGCAGAAGGTGCGCGAGAGCCGGCGCGCCGAACGCGGCGGCGGCGATGACGACCGACAGCGCGGCTGACCCCGGCCTTCCCTGTCCCGCCTGCGGCCGGCCGACGCTCGGCGAGGCGGAGGCGTACGAGGTGTGCGCCGCCTGCGGCTGGGAGGACGATCCGGTCGCGCGCGACGAACCCGCTTACGCCGGCGGCGCCAACGGCATCTCGCTGGAGGAGGCGCGGGTGAACGTGGAGCGGTTCGGCCTGGCGTTTCCACCCTCCGAGGTCGGCGGCAGCTAGTAGCCGGTCCACCCGACCGCGAAGGCGGCGAGCGCCAGGGCCGCGACCGCCGCGGCCAAGGCCCAGCGGGCGGTGCCGCGCTCGCGCCGGTCCACCACGACCTGCTGCGGCACGGTCGCGCCCTCGGCCAGCCGGGCGAGGCCATGGACGGCCTGGCGCAGCTCCTTAAGCGTGGTTCGCGCCTGGGCGATCGGCGACAGTTCGCGCGCGATCCAGCGCTCCACCACCGGCTGGGCCGCGGCCCACAGGTCGTGATCGGGGTCGATCCCCCGCGCCACGCCCTCGACCGTGACCATGGTCTTCTGCAGCAGCACCAGTTCGGGCCGCAGACGCATGTCGAACAGGCCGGTGATCTCGAACAGCTGCGCCAGCAGCCGTCCCATGGACACCTCGCTGGCCGGTCGCCCGAACACCGGCTCGCCGACCGCGCGCAGCGCCTGGGCGAAAGCGTCGACCGAGTGGCCGCGCGGCACGTAGCCGGCCTCGAAATGCACCTCGGCCACCCGCCGGTAGTCACGGTTCAGGAAGCCCCACAGGATCTCGGCCAGATAGCGCCGCTCGGGCGGACCGATGCGGCCGACGATGCCGAAGTCCACCGCCGTCAACTGGGCGGGCGGGGCGCAGAACAGATTGCCCTCGTGCAGGTCGGCGTGGAACGTCCCGTGGTCCAGCGCCTGGGCCAGGAAGGCGCGGATCACGTTGTCGGCCAGGGTCTTGCGGTCGATGCCGGGCTGGGCCAGGGCGGCGGGATCGCTCATCGGCAGACCGGTGGCCCACTCCAGCGTCGCCACCCGCTTGCCCACGCCCTCCCAGACCGGCGCGGGCGCGCGCATGTAGGGATCGCGGGCCATGATCTCGCCGAGCTCGCTGGCGGCCGCCGCCTCGAGCCTGAGGTCCAGCTCCATCTCCAGCGAGCGGGCGACGGTCTCGACGAAGGCGCGCGGCTCCAGCCTGCGGGCGGGCATGACCCAGCGCTCGACCAGCCGCGCGGCCAGGCGCATGGCGCCCACGTCGGCGTAGACCCGGCGCTCCACCCTCGGCCGCAGCACCTTCACCGCCACGGCGCGGCCGTCCAGCAGGGTCGCCGGATGCGCCTGGGCGAGCGAAGCGGCCGCCACCGCCTCGCCGAAGGCGGAGAACAGCGACTCCACCGGCCGCCCCAGGGCGCGCTCGACCTCGGCGCGGGCGACTTCGGCCGGGAACGGCGGCAGGCGGTCCTTCAGCCGGCTGAGGTCCTGGGCGAACACCGCCCCGAAGATGTCGGCGCGGGTGGACAGAAGCTGCCCGAGCTTGATCGACACCGGGCCGAGGCGCTCCAGCGCCCGCGCCAGCCGCTCGCCGGGCCGCCCCGCACGCGCCTGCGCGCCTGCGAACAGGCGCAGGAACCGCGTGGCGATCTGGGCCGGGCCGGGAAGCAGCTCGTCGATCTCGCGCGGGGCGAGGGCGTCGTGGCGCACCAGGACCCATCCCGCTCCGACCAGCCTGAGCGCGCAGGTGAGAGTGGACATGCGAGGCCTAAACGACCCAGCCGTGGTGGAGGGCGACCACCCCGCCGGAGAAGTTGGTCCAGCCGACGTTCACAAAGCCCGCGCCGCGCATCATCTGGGCGAAGGACGGCTGGTCGGGGAAGCGGCGGATGCTCTCCACCAGGTACTGGTAGGACTCCCGGTCGTTCGCCACGAGGGCTCCGACCGCCGGGATTACCCGGAAAGAATAGGCGTCGTACGCGGCGCGCAGCGCACTCGCGGGGGGGCGCGAGAACTCCAGGCACAGGAACCGCCCGCCGGGCTTCAGCACCCGGCGCGCCTCGCGCAGGGCCGAGGGCACGTCGGCGACGTTGCGGATGCCGAAGCCGATCACGTAGGCGTCGGCGGAGCCGTCCGGCAGCGGCAGGCTCTGGGCGTCGCCGACCGACCAGGCGATCTCCGGGTCGTAGCCGCGCGCGCGACCCTCACGGATCATCTCGCCGTTGTAGTCGACCACCAGGATGCGGGCGTCGGCGCCGCCCCGGCGCTTCTGGACGTCACGAGCCCTGCGCGCCAGGCGACGGGCGATGTCTCCGGTGCCGCCGGCGCAGTCGACGATGGTCTCGCCCGGCTGCGGGTTCAGTCGCGCGACGGTCATGTCCTTCCAGATCCGGTGGACGCCCGCCGACATCAGGTCGTTCATCAGGTCGTAGCGGAAGGCCACCCGCGCGAACACGCCCCGTACGAGCTCGACCTTCTCGCGCGCGTCCACGTCGCGGAAGCCGAAGCTGCTGGTGTCGGTCTGGCTCATGAGGGCCGGGTTCTAGACCGAAAAGCGGGCGAGAGCGACGCTCTTGCGCCCGCCGTCTCCGATCAGGCCCGACCCCAGACGCCGAACGGGTCCTTGAACGGCAGGTTCAGTGCCTCGGCCACCGCCGGGTGGGTCAGCTCGCCGTTCAGCACGTTCAGGCCGCGCGCCAGGTGCGGGTCGCGCTCCAGCGCCTTCAGGCCGTGATCGGCCAGGGCCAGGCCGAACGGCAGGGTGGCGTTGTTCAGCGCCTCGGAGGAGGTGCGCGGCGCCGCGCCCGGCATGTTGGCGACGCAGTAGTGGACCACGTCGTCGATCACATAGGTCGGCTCGGCGTGGGTGGTCGGGCGAGAGGTCTCGAAGCAGCCGCCCTGGTCGATGGACACGTCCACCAGCACCGAGCCCGGCTTCATCTTCTTCAGGTGCTCGCGGCGGACCAGCTTCGGCGCCGCGGCGCCGGCGACCAGCACCGCACCGATCACCACGTCGGCCTTGAGGATTTCCTCCTCGATCGCGCCCACGGTCGAGTAACGGGTGACCACGCGGCCCAGGAAGATGTCGTCGATCTCGCGCATGCGCGGGATGGAGCGGTCGAACACCACCACCTCGGCGTTCAGCCCCATGGCCATCCGCGCGGCGTTGACGCCGACCACGCCGCCGCCCAGCACCACCACGCGTGCAGACGGCACGCCGGGCACGCCCGAGAGCAGCAGGCCCATGCCGCCGTTGTGCTTCAGCAGGGTCTCGGCGGCGGAGAAGACGGCGATGCGGCCCGCGACCTCGGACATCGGCGCCAGCAGCGGCAGGCCGCCGCGCGCGTCGGTGACGGTCTCGTAGGCGACCGCGGCGCAGCCGGACTGCATCAGGCCGCGCGTCTGGTCGGGATCGGGCGCCAGGTGCAGATAGGTGAACAGGATCTGGTCGGGCTTTAGCTTGGCCCACTCGACGGCCTGGGGCTCCTTCACCTTCACGACCATCTGCGCCTGGTCGAACACCGCGTCCGCGTCGGCGACGATGCGGGCGCCCGCGCGGACGTAGACTTCGTCGGCGAAGCCCGCGCCCAGACCGGCGCCGGTTTCGATCAGCACCTCGTGGCCGTGGGCGACGTATTCGCGCGCGGCGGTGGGGGTCAGCCCGACCCGGTGCTCGTTCGGCTTGATCTCCCTGGGCACGCCCACGCGCATGACGGTCTCCTCGCCGGTTTTCGTTGTCGGCGCGCCTGTTAGCCTGTGGCGCTGCGGAAGCCTAGGTGCATTTTCCAGCGACTAGACCAGCCCCTCGCTCTGCAGAGCTTCGCGGACGCTTTCCGGCAGGGTGTAGCGATAACAATTGTGAGCGTAGTCCCATTCCTGGTCGAAGAACCACGTGCCCTCTACGTGCCCCTCCGTATGAGACACGCGCCGCCCAAAAGCTCCCATCAAACCCGCGAACTGGGCAGCGGAGTACTTTAGAATGTTCTGTAGCTCCGTCGCCAAGACAGGCTTGGGGGCAGCCTCGTGCAGGGCCTTAAGCAACTTAACTTGTTCTGCAGACAGAGAGCGACGATTGAGGATCCGCCTTGCTATAGGCACGCTTACGTAAGCAGCCCCATTCGCAAGAGGCTGTGGAGCCGCCTTAGTGGAAGCGGGCGCACCGCCGACCACCCCTCCGCCATCGGTCTTAATCAGCGGAAGAACTTGAGAGATTTCCTCCGGGGTGCCCTCAAGAAGAACGATTCGCATGTCAGCCTCCGCTAGTCGATGGCTGATCGTAGCATTTCTTTTGGTGGCCTCAAGTACCCCTTGAAGCATTTTTAGCAAGTGGCTTGAGCGCCAGGGTCACCGATTTGACGCTGAGGTATTCGTCGATGCCGTAGACCGAGCCCTCGCGGCCGTAGCCGGACTGCTTGACGCCGCCGAACGGGACGGCGGGGTTGGAGACGATGCCGGTGTTCACGCCGACGATGCCGTCTTCCAGCCCGCGGGCGAAGCGGACGCTGCGGTCCAGGTCGCGGGTGAACAGGTAGGAGGCCAAGCCGAATTCGCTGGCGTTGCAGCGTTCCAGCGCCTCCGCCTCGGTGTCGAAGGCGAACACCGGCACGACGGGGCCGAAGGTCTCCTCCTCGCGGAACAGCCGGTCGTCGCCGCCGGCCAGCACGGTCGGCTGGAAGAAGCGCTCGCCGCGCGGGTGGCGCTCGCCGCCGGCGACCACGCGGGCGCCCGACGCGGTCGCGCGGGCGACGTGGTCGATCACCTTGTCCACCGCCCTGGGCTCGATCAGCGGTCCGATCCTCACGCCGGGCTCGAAGGCGGAGCCGACCTTCAGCGCCGCGACCCTGGCGGCCAGCGCCTCCACATAGGCGTCGTAAACGCCGCGCTGGACGTAGACGCGGTTGGGGCAGACGCAGGTCTGGCCGGAGTTGCGGAACTTGCCCTTCACCGTCTCCTCGGCCGCGTGCTCCACGTCGGCGTCGTCGAACACGACGAGCGGCGCAGCGCCGCCGAGCTCCAGCGACAGCCGCTTCAGGGTGGGCGCGCACTGGGCCGCTAGCGTCCGGCCGACCGGCGTCGAGCCGGTGAAACTGAGCTTGCGGATCAGCGGCGAGGCGGTGAGCGCTCCGCCCACCGTCGCCGCGTCGCCGGTGACCACGCTGAAGGCGCCGGGCGGCAGGCCCGCTTCGTGCGCCAGTTCGCAGAGCGCGATCGCGGTGAACGGGGTCTGGGACGCGGGCTTGACCACCGCGGTGCAGCCGGCGGCGGAGGCGGCGGCCACCTTGCGGGTGATCATCGCCGCGGGGAAGTTC
>Ga0196974_1000095_pt1 | contig 40917 bp, 64 predicted proteins | sample S1_1013CmetaG_FD_155477 | JGI IMG/M metagenome (GOLD analysis project Ga0196974, IMG submission 155477) | Soil microbial communities from Anza Borrego desert, Southern California, United States - S1_10-13C | ecosystem: Environmental > Terrestrial > Soil > Desert | place: USA: California...
AAGTTTGCTACCCATTCCTTATTGATCTTGTCCCAAATCTTAAACTTAAGTACGTCCATTCGGCCCCCTAAATGAATAGCGAGCTATATCGACCCCCCCAAGTATATATGCCCGTCGGGGCGAAAAGAACCGCACAAGGTTCCGAATCATATAGGACATGGCTTCCACCTTTCCCGTAGTAGGCGGGCTTAAAGGGTACGAAGTCTTTAAGCCCAACTACCACGATCGTACCTAATAAATAAAGTCCAAGTCGTACCAGCTAGGACGGGGCAACCCTGACACCCTATCGGGTGGGGAACCGTGGGATAAGGAGGGGGAACTCCCACACCCCACCAGGCAAGATGCCAGGGTTGCTACCTAACTTCCACTGATCAGATCGGCTTTTAAATATTACCGTGCTGATTAGGTTCCGCTAGGGTGTTTTCGTGCCACTTGGCCAGCTAAGGGCTTCAGCAGTCGCGATGACATTACTACTATAAACCCCCTTAAAGATTGCTGTCAAGGGGCTGTTCGCACTTCTGTTTGCGACGTTCTTCAGCAGCCTGCTTCCTAGCGATTGCTAGTTCTTCCACACGCTGCCGCTTTTCTTCTTCAGTTTTTGAATACCAAGATTTCAAGCCGCCTTTGCGTCCGAAATTCTTAAAGTCTTCGATGGTGAGGATTTTTTCTTGTGTTTCCATGATCATACAATATCTTATTAACCCCCTTTATTCAAGGTTGTGAATTCTAATAATGTGGTTGCCTGCCCTACCCCGTATAGTAAGATCAATCGATGATTTGAGAGCCAAACGTCGAGAGAATGACAGGCTAAATCTGTCGACACCTGCTAATTGTGCCATTGAACCCGCTAGTTTTACGGCTAGCGGGCTTGACTTTAAACCCCCTTTATGTTACAATAGTTGCAAGATCAGTTAAGTCATGAGGTACGACATGACCAAGAAAAACAAACGATCGCATAAGGAGGTACGACCTATGCGTGGACACATGAAGAAACAAGACCTTAAGGTATTAATCGCTAATCTGGCTTTCTACGGTTACATGTTATGGTTCGCAGTGCGATTAATCCCAGTTAAATAACCACTACACTAGCAGGCCCTTCGGGGCCTGTTTTGTTATCCCCAGACTTATCCCCCACTGTGGACAATTAAAGGGGGTTTAAAAGCATTATGGCGTCTGCTATGCTGTGTCTACAGCCTCAAAATGACGCAATTGACGTATAATCTTATCGTCCCACTGGTCATTAAGGCTGTCAGTGGGACCTTTTTTATTCATAAGCAAGGAGGTGGTGTAGTGGCCAACCGACGAATGTTCTCAAAGGACGTAGTAGAAACCGACAAGTACCTGGATATGCCAGCGACTAGTCAGAACCTATACTTCCATCTGGGTATGGAAGCTGACGACGATGGATTTGTTACCCCGCGCCGAATTATGCGCATGATTGGGGCGACATCAGACGATCTGAATGTCCTAATCTCACGCGGCTACCTGCTAGCCTTCGAAGATGGCGTGGTTGTCATCGTAGACTGGCCTAGCAACAACTATATTCAGTCGGACCGTTACCGACCGACTATCTACCAACAGCACATTCAAACCTTATGCATCGGCGAAAATAAGCGTTATGTTCTATCTTCAGAAGGGGTATGTATACGAGATGTATCCAAACCGTATCCGCAGGTTAGGTTAGGTAAGGTTAGGGAAGGTAAGGATAGAGATAGACTTACTTCTAAGGAAGACTATATATACAATAAAGACGAAAAAATTAATTTAGAAATAAGTGATGAAGACATGAAAGCGATAGATGCGGTCCTAGACAAAGAAATAACAAGTTAAAAACGCCGCGAAAGTGAAAGATGGAACTTAAAAACAATCCCAGCAAGCTTGACCAAGCACAGGAAGCACTGGAAAGGGCCCACGTTGCTCACGCCTTTGGTTCTGGCCATAAGGCTACCCCAATCTATATCCTGGTTAACGTGCTTCAACTCCTCATTCAATATTTGAAAGAAAGGGATCGATGAAACGACTTACTAAACAAACAACCCCATTGTCATCTGTCTGGCAATTTCGCATATTCGGTTATGATTTCGTGTGGGGCTATATCAAAATCAAAGAAGCTACCGAAATCGCTCGCTATGGCGGCGAAGATGCGGTGAATGATGTGATGGCTCGAAAGTCTGGCGATGCCCATCACCCAATCAACTTTACGCCGAATGTAGTAGACGATGAAAAATCTAGCTGACATTTTCGCCAACCGCCCTATCCCCCATTCGCCGGAAAAGCCTAAGCGCAAGACAAATGAATATTGGGCGAAGGCCGAAGAAATCGCAAAGTCGATTGGCAATGACAAAGTGAATGACATACGCCGCATCGCGGGTGAACTCAAAAAAAATGAACCGATGGTCATGCGTGCATTGGCCGAAATAAAATCACGGTCGGACATTAAAAACAAAATGGGCTATTTAATTAAGCTACTCAAAATCTATAAAGCGCAGTAAACTAAGGGCATGGAAGTTGCCTTTGCAATCGCGATGATAGTCTTTGCCGCAGCGGTCCTACCGGACCATGCTTTTTTATTTGCGGCCTACCCACTGTATATTTTCGCGGACATCTTCGCGGGCGTTGGCGCACAGACTTTACGCGACGATGCAGACGCTAACGGCCAATACTACGACCCACCAAAAGCGGTCAAAGACTTTACGAAGTGGCTGATCAAATTGTTTGGCTGGGTCTCAAAGTTTGTCGACAATGTATTCAATCCCCCACCCCCACAGCCCAAACCACGCGTTAGGCGGAAGCTATGATGGCCTATGTATACACCGCCGGCTACCTACTTGCGGCAGCTGGCGTTATTCTCTTTTTAGTCGCCTACACATTCGCAGCGATCAACGTATTCTACGCGTGGGTCCAGTCCGAAAAAGCAGACTTACACATGTACTATTTGGCATGGGGACCACTACTTTACTTAATAGGGCGATTATTGATGTCTTTCGCTGATAAATTCGCTGGTTAGGCCTGTAAATCGGCATATTTTGAAGGGCAAGGCAACATATACTACCACTCCCCTACCGAAAATTTCCCCAAAAACGATTTTGAACCTGTAAAGACCACTCCCCTATCGCGTAAAAAAGGGGTGCTGAACCAAGAAGGGTATGTCCCTAGGCTTCGATAGGGGACTACACATACGCGTGCAGACCGGTTTACAAATTAGTTTCCAATCACACAAAAAAGTTTCCAAATAATTAGCCACTCGACTAACTATTTTTCGACCAACCAATTGCTAATTTTAAACCCCCTTGATAAAGTAAATTTATGGCAGAACCAAAGATCAATGAAAATCTCGTCCAAATTATGGGCGGCAGAAAGTGCGTCATTCACATTGATGGCCCGCTTCGCATGGACCAAGACTACCGACTATACATCGATGGGTCAGTGGCCGAAATCGTGGAAGTCTCAAATAACGATGGGACGGTCGACCGCATTCATAAATTTCGCGGCACGTATGCGGAAGAATCAAAATGAGCGAAGTAAAAGTCCATGTCTATCGTGACCCAGCCAGCGGCGCAATCGCACTGTCGTTTGTTAAAAGCGATGGGGGACAGCGCTACATTGCAAAGCCCATCGTGTTTGAATGGCAGCCACTCACCGAAGGCCAACTAACCCAACCCACGCTGACATTACCAAATTGGGAAGGCGAAGAAATTCTACACAAATTGGCTGACCAGCTAGACAGTTTTGGCGTTAAGACGGACACCGATCATCGCATCGCAGGGACATTAGAAGCTACTCGCGCTCACTTAGCTGACTTACGAAAACTATTGAAAATAGACGATAGGGGACACGATGGTCCAGCATGAAGAACAAACTGACCGCATGATTGCTTACGAATATTTCGTCCGCGCACGTAAGCCAATTCTTAAGCAGCTTTTATATTTCTTCTTCCCCAGCTTGATGATGAAAGACTTTGAAAGGCAGTACGATGGAAACTAAAACGAATGATATTGTGCGACATAACGAGATTGTTCCACAGACTGTTGAAAACACTGGGGATAACTTACAAGAGTTTACAGAAACGGAAGATCGTAAATGGTCTAAGCAACAACTTTTGTATATGGTGATCCTAGCTGATCCATTTGATGAACGGACCGAAGAAGAAATCAGTAAGGACATTGGTGTTAGTCGCATGACGATGTGGAAGTGGCGACAAGACGAAGACTTCAACGCAGCAGCTCATGACATGTTGATGAAGTTTCTTAATGGGGAACTACGCAAGGTCTATAAGGGATTAGTTAAACGCGCTGCCCAAGGTGAGGTAGAACAGGCCAAGCTAGTCTTCGCCCAGCTGGATAAGTTAAAAGAAAACGCTGGCGAGGTCCATAAACATGCCCACTTACACAAACACTTTTCCGATGAGAAGGAAGAATTCGGTATATGAAACGCTTCTTAGTCGCGCTGATAGTCTTATTGGTAATTGGTATCCTGATATTGCTACATAGAATCGGTGCGATGGCTACGTTTATGCAGTCGCAACCCCAACCCAAACAAGAAAAGCAGATGATTCACTTCCTATGACTACTGAATTAACACCTGATCAAATTCGCCGCAAACGGGAATGTGAAGCTCATGGCCACTGGTGGGAATTAAAAAGCACCCAACGCGTTATGACGATGGAAGGGGATTCAACAGTTTATAAGACCTTCGTCTGTAGTAACTGCGATGATAGTAAAGTCGTAAAGGAATCATGATTTGCCTAAAACAGCCAACATAGAAGGGGTAATTGTCCAGTTCACCGAATACAACAAGTCAGTTCGGGTCCAATTTGAATACGAAGGCAAACAGTTCGACGAAGTCATCTGGGAATCGCCAACCGAAGTCGTTAAGCAGGTAACGCACCTAATCCATCGTATGAAACGCTACGATCAAGAAGTAACTAAACGAATTGATGGCATTTACGCCAGATCGAAAGGCTTACTATGAGCTGTAAAGAATGTGACGCGGTCCAAGAATCTGATGTGGTGGCCGCTTATCGGTGGAAGAACGCCAACATTGTAATGTCTGGGTGCGGTAAACACCTACGCGAAGTAATGGAAAGCTTGAATAAGGTTCAATCGGGGGAATATACTGAAGCAGAAGGTGAGGGGCAGAAAGATGAGTAATGTACAATCCCAACTACGACCCCATGACGTACCCACACCAGCAGGTGAACAGCGATAAGGTCTTCGCTAATAAACACCTACCAGCTTTAGCACGCATCTTAAAACAAAACGCCATGCATCTTATCAAGATTAGCGTAGCAGCGCCGGCCGATGACTTCGAACGGGCCACCGACTTAGTAATTAAGGTCAAAGGTGGTGATGTAGCAGTTCGTATTCGTCGGGCGAAGTATGCCTATCGCGATCTAACCATTCGGACCAGGACCATCACCGGTATGAAGACCGAACGGGATAAGATCAAAGAAGGCTTTGCCAGGTGGTACATCTATGGCTGGTTAAAAGACGACGACACGGTAGGGGATTGGATATTAGTGGACGTCGACAAGCTACGGGCTTCGAAGCTACTGGATACTACCGACGAACGGGTGAACAAAGACGGGTCCAAGTTCATCTGTATACCGTATAAGGTTCTCGAAGATAAAGGCTGCATCATCGATAGCAACATGCGGCCGCAACTCAATCTATTTAGTCAGGTGGAAGCAGATGGCATATCACGACAAGAATGATAAGTTTTGTGGGCATTGTGGGACCGAACTAAGAAAGCGATTAGTCCCAAACGATTACGATGTTCATAGCGGGAAGCAGAACACGGAAAAGTACTGCCCAAATGTAACTTGTGAGCTGGGCTGTGGGGATAACGGCGGCCACAAATACCGCTGGTTCAACCAAACGAACTGCACCCGATGTGGCCACGTATCAGTCGACATCTTTTACTAGGAGCTTCATGGATACCATCACCGCAGTAATCTTAATCACTCACGTTGTTTCAATGACCCTTAATAGTTTCTTAATTTATATGCTGTGGCGCGAATGGCGCTATGAAAACCATTCAGAAAGGGAACACTATGGCAGACGACGCAACCAAATGGAATAAGGACCGGATTAACTTCATCAGTGATCTATCGCGGATCGCGGGTCACTTACAGGGTTATTCTGATGTTCTGGAACAAACAGTTGAATTCGATCGCGACGCTTTGATCGAAGGGCTACGGGAAGATTCAGCTACCCTTCAGGGTATTGTTGATCAAGCACTGGATAAAGATAAGCCGACTGAATAGGTCGGTTCATCTGGGTATGGTGTAGTGGTTAACATGCTGGTCTTGGGTACCAGTGACCGTAGGTTCGAATCCTACTGCCCAGACCAAAAAGTCGAGAGGGGACTTGTTTGAACGAAGGTTACAAGAAATTTATCGAATCACGATTGGAACTGGTCGACAAAGAAGGCCGTGACGTTCCATTTCGATTGAACAAGATTCAGGACCGCTTCTTAACGCAAGACTGTACAGGTCGTGACATTATACTTAAAGCCCGACAGCAAGGGTTCTCGTCTTTGTGTTTGGCCAGGTATACGGCCGATTTTATTCTTAAGCCCAACAGTGTGAACGTAGTGGTAGCTGATGAATCCGAAAACGCTGAATCCTTACTGGATCGGGTTAAGGGTTACATTGCTGCCTATGAGTACCAAACTGGGAAGAAGGTCCCGCTTAAGTACAACAGCAAATCGTCATTGGTAAACGAGATGATGAACAGCAAGTACACGATCGGGACCGCAAAGAATACTGAATTCGGTCGGTCCAAGACCATTACTAACCTTCACTTATCAGAAGCAGCGTTCTACCCACACTTCGAAAAGCTCTTAGCCGGCGCACTCCAAGCCGTGACCCCTAATGGTTCGGTAGTCATTGAGACTACGGCCAATGGATACAATGAATTCAAGACTTTCTGGGACGATGCCAAGCGTGGGGGGAATGGTTTCAACCCGTTATTCTATAAAGCTTCGGACTTCTACCTACCGGAATTCTTAGAAGCCAAGAAGAGAGAACTAAAGCGACTGTTTAAGCAGGAATACCCCGAAACTGACGTCGAGGCTTTCTTAACTTCGGGCGATTCATACTTCGATATGCAGGCGCTTATGTCTTACATGGAAACCATGAAGGACCGAATGCCGCTAGAACAGGGGATATATGCCTTATAACAAGAACTTCCAAACCCGCCACAATGGTAAGGTGATCGATCTGTTCGATGATGCTGGCCGTTGTGTGATGATTATGTGCTTCGCCCATGGTAAACGATGGAATGAAGTAGAAGACTTCGACATCTTTGGTGGTTCAGCCTGTTCGAAGTGTTGTGATTATTCAGCTCGTAACACTACAAAGATTGGTAACGATACTTACTTCTTCCAAAGCAAGGGTATTTACGTCCTTAACGGCACTGACCCAGTAGAATACTATTCAGGGCTTATCGATAATCGAGAAATACCGATGTTGAAGGGCCTTAAGATCAACCCTAAAGGCGCAATTGTAAAACGAAGGGGCATACGTGGCTGAAAAACTACCCGAATGGCGACAATATAGGGACTTTGAACCTAATGAATTCATTTTAGTTGCGGCTGACCCCGCAGCAGGCGGTGGCGACTACTGTGCGGTCCAGTTTATCAGTAAGGATAAGATCGATGTGCCGCTGGTCTACCACAGTAATAAGATGGCTTCGTTTATGACCAATGAATTACTTCCGGTGCTTGAGCGAATCCATGATATTACTGGTGTCCGTCCTGTTGTTGCCTATGAGCGGGCCAACGGTGGGGCCTTTGAAGCTGAACGCCTAGCCTTACTGAACCGTGCCGGTAAGTTTGATGTCTTTAAGATGCCTACTATGGGTGTGGACCATTCAGCTCGTAAAGAAGGTGAACCACCGCCGGTCAAGTATGGGTGGGACACCAACAGCGCGACTAGACCCCACATGCTAGGTCAATTAAAAGACGCGATCGATAATAAGCTTCTGACTGTCTACGATGTCCCGACGATCGAAGAAATGTATTCCTTTGTTGTTACCAGAACCAGTAATGCCTGGAAGGCCCAAGCGGAAACTGGCGCGCACGATGATCTGATCATGGCTCTCGCCATTGGCTGGCAGCTGTATCAGATGTGCGAAAAGCCACAGATGCACTGGGCTCACCAAGGTCGAAGGCCAGAAATAGCCGATCATGACATCGGTATCTAGGAGCAATAACATGACACCAGAACAAATTATGGCCCTTGTTAGCGAAGAAATGCCGGAACTGTATTCAGTCTACGAAGCGATGAAGACGTCACGGGTCCCAGGCGAAGTCCTATGTGACTTCATGTGTGAGGTCCAGATCGTCCGCACTAGGGGGTGGGGAAGTGTGGTAGCTGATATTCAGCGCCATCAACTCACTCGTATCGAAGGGCGTAGTCAAAAACTCTACGCAATACCCAAATATGAGCCAAAAGAACAACAGAATCGCTACGCAGCCTAAGTTGCAAAACGGACAAGTTCGGATTATGCTTGAATTAATTAACTTACCATTCAAGAACTGAAGGAAGTTGCCACATTTTTCGGTAACTTCTTTTTTGAAAGGGTCTTATGTCAGGAAAAAAGACGAAAGAAGCACGACGGGAACGTCAAAAGTTTTATACTGAACTCTTTGCCCAGTACCAAAAGGCCCAGCAGGAAGGCGAACTGCGCAAACAGCATAAGGAATCTGGTTGGGACGAGATGGATAAACTGTATCGGTCCAACATCAACGCGGCTAAGTGGCCATTTTCTTCACGTATCTTCATGCCGGTTGCTTTTTCGTCCTTAATTAAGAAGGATACCCGTCTTATCGCCACCAAAATGACAGGCCGATTGGTTCCAACCGAAGATGGTCAGGAACTAGGGGCGATGGTAGGTACGGAATTGCTTCATGCGCAATGGGACGACGTGGACCACCACGAATCTGAACCAATGCTTATGAAGATTTTCCGATGGTCACAGCAGGCCCGTCGCTACGGTGGGGCCTATGTCTGGGCTGGCTGGAAGAAGGAACGCGGCTTTGATGGTCCAACTATGCAGGTCTATGAGCGTAAGCACGTTCTGACCTTATCAGGTTCAACCAACGTCCAAGAAGGCGTCTTCCTTATCGACTTCCCGATGATTTCTGAATTCTTTGACGTTAATGACACCGCCCAGTCAGGTCCGATCTACAACCCTGACACATTAGCTAAGATCGAAGCCATGGGTCAGACCACTGATGACACCAGCAATAGCGTAGCTCGTGAGCTTAAAGGCCTGGGGACTCGCTTAGATGACGCCAACACTGGGACCACCGGCCGTATGCGCCGCGTAACCCGTGTGAAGTACCGATCCCAGCGCCGTTGGATTGATTTCGTGCCTAATGCTGGCGACGAAGAAGGTTCGACCCCTATGTTTATCCTTCGGGACATTAAGAACCCGTATGATCATGGGCAAGTGTCCTTAGTTCCACTTAACTACTACCCAATTGATGATGATGTTGATGGTGTATCTGAACTTGAACCTGTACGAAGCTTGATGAAGGCCTTAAACGCCTTGGTCTGTAACTTCATGGACAGCGCCAACATCGAACTGTTCCCAATTCTTAAGGGCCACCCAACCAATGTGAACTGGTCCACGATTGACTACCACGCTCGCGCCCAATGGTTGATGCAGAACCCTGCCACTGACCTGGTTAAGCTTGAGCATAGTAATAGTGGTCTTCAGAAGTTCACCGAAATCTACAAGATGTTGGTCGGGGCTATCAATGAAGCCTTGGGTGAGTCTACCGGTGAAGGTTCCACTGCCAATCCATTCGCAGGGGATAAGACCGCGACCGAAATCAAAGACACTGCTTTACTACGATCGGCCCGTGACAACTTCAACAAGCTGGCTTTGTCTACTGCTTTGCAGAAGGTCATGTACTACTGGTGGGAAATGGACAAGCAGTTCCTTACTAACGACAAAGTTATCCGCGTCGTCGGTAAAGAAGCCATCGAATACTTCACCCGCGAAGGTTTGCATGACTATGAGCTGTCCGAAGAAGGTTATGAGCTGATCCAGACCTACATGGAAGAAAACCCAGGCGTTGAATTCGATCTAGCCTATGAAGCCCTACGTGAGCAAGGTGCATTAGAAGAATACGCTGTCCCACTATTCGGGGTGGACCGTGAAGATGGTACTGGACCAAAGCTTCAACTGGACCGATCAGGCAAGACTGGCTTCTTGACTGTTTCCAATGACGATCTATCTGGTAAATTCCGCTACGTCCCTGACATTGAGTCGATGAGCCTACCAAATGACACTGAACAAGCCCAGGCAATGATGGGTCTGATGGATAAGATCATCGCCGTCAAAGAAGACCTTATGCAGACAGGGGACACACCTAAATTTAAAGACTTACTGGTTGATATTGCCGCTAAAATGCGTATGAGCAACGCCGAACAGTACTTCGGTGCAGGTGATGGTATGGGCGAAACGTCCCTAACCCCAGAACAGCAAGCGGCTGAACAAGGTATGGACCCAATGGCAGCCGCCGGTGGCGCACCAATGCCAGGTCAACCGATGACAATGGCGAACCTACCGGTCCCACCAGTTGGTCAACCCGCCGAACAGATGGTACAGTAATAACAGAAAGGTGGAAGCATGGCAGAACTTACCCCCGAAGAAGCAAAAGAACTTGAATATTGCCAAGAGATTAAGGGATTTTTGGAATCTGACGCTTATCGTGTCTACGCCTACCCCCAAATCATGGGCTTATTAGGAAAAGAATTCCCAGACCCGAAACAACCAGGGTGGGAAGAAGCTTACGTCAAGGCGTTTTCGCTAACCCAGGCAGCGCAAACTATCCATAGCACCTTCGAAAGCCTGGCCCGAAAGGGCGAATCGTTACGCCGTAAGTCTATGGAAGAAGAACTTGACGACACGATCGCAGGTCGACCAAACAAATATAGTGAGACTGACTTTAATGAGGCATAGTGGAATGGCCAAAATTAATACTTATATCCGCAATCTGTTTCTGGTTCTTAAAACAGCCTTGGCTTCGGGTTGGCGACGACTACGACCCTAGCTGGTGGTTTCCCAATTGGGTCATCGAACTTGTTAGGAGTATCTTCCCATGGCTGAAAACGAACAACCGGAATCGCAGGAACTACCGCCTACGCACGACGCAGTGGCAGACATTCCAGTCGAATTTGCGAAGGGTCCAGAAACCACGCAGGTCCTACCGCACATACCCGTGACGGAATCTCGTGGTTGCGCTCACTACTTTGTGCGTAAAAGCGATACAGAAGCAGAATGCCGTAACCCTGGCTGTAAGTTAGGTCTCTTTATTAGTCCGTCCGAACTCATTATTGACGGGCAACTGCCTGATATGCGACAATCAGGATAACCGCGCGTACCTTATCTGCACAAGCCCCTGAACACCAGGGGTTTTTGTGTACTTGACAACCGATTAAAGGGTAGCTTACACTAAGGACAACTAGGTATTGTTTGGAGAACCCAACGCACCGAAATGTTTGATCAACATTGGTGCGTTTTTTAGTTTCCCCAACACCCATATTCGTACTTTCTACCTAGTTGCCCGACCCAGGGGTTAATCGATGGCGAAAGGACACATTATGGACGAAGAAGTCCAAGACGGCGTATTAGACGCAGACGACACTGCGGACGTGGAACCCACCACAACCGACGATGCCCCAGGCATTGCCGAACAAACGGTCGACGAAGACGTTGTTTCTGACGACGATGATGAAGTCGATGATCTGGACGCGGACGGGATTCCTACGGATTTACCGGAAGACCCCCAGAAGCAGAAGGAAGCGTTCACCAAAATGCGGTTGGCATTGAAGAAGGCCCGTAGGGGTAATACTCAACCAGCTGCCGACGAAGATGCCGATGACCAAGTCGATGCAAGTCAAGATTTTGACTTTCGCATACCGGCCCCTATCAACTACACGGACCAGGACCTTCAAGACCCTGTGACCGCTGCACGGATTCAGGCCGCCGACGCCCAGCGTCAGGCTGCTATGACCCAGGCACAGTTAGAAGATATGGAAGCGGAAAGTCGTTTCCCTCAATTGGCGAAACGATCCGGCCAGTATGATCCTGTGTTCGCCAAAATGGTGAAGCGGTCATACACCCACGAAGTGGTGCAGGCAATGCACACTAATCGGCCGAAACCACGACTTGCCCAGGTAGCCGCGATGGTGGCAAAAGACCTTAAAATTTCACAAGTACGGACTGAAAAGTCCACGCTCGTAAAAGCACAACAACAATTAGCAGCTAAAGAACAAGCAGCTTTAGATGCCCGCGGTAGTTCAGTTAATTACGAACCGCCCGCCGAACAAAACAAGGCGCGTATCCAGAAGATTCGCAGCGGCAGCCGACAGGCGTTAGCCGACGAACTCTTGGACATTGAAGTAAGTAAATACTCGAACCAAGACCTAGGCTTCTACGGCTACGATTAATAGGAGTAACAAATGGCCCAGTTAACAGGTGTGCAACAGACATACCAGGACAAGACGCGGAAAGAAGACTTGATGGACAAGATTTATGACATCTCACCAGATGCCAATATCTTGACCACCATGCTCGATCCGGTAAACGTAGACAACACATTCCACGAATGGCTGGAATACAACATTGCTCGACCAACTTCAAACAGCATCACTGTTGAAGGTGACGACAATACCTATTCTGACCTGACCCAATCAAGCCGACTTAACAATATCTGCCAGATCATTAAAGAACCGTTTTCTGTTTCCGGTACTATTGAGAAAGTCGACAAAGCCGGTCCAAAGGGCGCTTATGCTCGTGAGATGGCTTGGGCAATGACTCGTGTTAAGAACAAATGGGAATATGCTACCCTTCGTGGTACAAAAGCTTCCGGTGCGTCCGGCGTAGCCCGTGAAATGAACGGTCTTATCGCTGATGTTATGAGCAACGGTCGCGCTACTGCCCGAAACAGTGGTACTTCCTTCAGCCTCAACGAATTTAGCGACATCAACATGGAATCATGGAACCAGACTGATGAGTACATGATCAACATGCTTCTCATGCACGGTTTCACCAAAACTGCTGTCGGTCGATTCTTCACCACGTCAACACCACGAACCGTTGATATGAGCGACAAGCGTCTTACCCAGGCACTTGAAGTCATCGAAAACGATTTCGGTCAACTCGTAATCCTCAAGGCGCACAAAGACATGCCTACTAACGCTGTCCTTGGTATCCGCCATGAGTTGTGCCACACTGGTATTCTTCGTCCAGTTAAGCACGTTCCTAACGGCGTAACCGGTGATAACATCAAGGGTCACATCGTTCTGGAAGCTACTACGCAGGTTGATAGCGCACGCGCTATGGTCTACCGTTCCGGCTACTTGACGAACTAATAGCCAGTCGATACAGTAGTAGTAAGGAAGACTATATAGGGATTGGGGTCCTCCTCGTGGGGACCCTTTTCCAAACAGTTAGGTGGAAGCAACATGTCCGAAATCTATGTCACTAAAAAAGGTACTGTCGTTAATGAGGCTCAGTCTCAAGCGGCGGACCTTCTTTTAAAAATGCACAAGACAATGGAAAAATGGGCTTTCATCGACGAAGTCGTTAAGTTCTGGAAGATGCAGCACCCTGACAAATGGGCGTCGTACACCAGCGCTTACGAAAACCTGCTGTCCCGCGGCGAACTGTTAAACGAAAAGACTGGGGCGGACCGTACTGGGTCGATGCGGCGCATAGGACAATTACCAACCGAACTATACACAGTGTTGGAATTCTTCTACCCCCAAGAACTAACAAACCCAAAGGCACAGCACGAGTTTCTAACTCGCTTCCTTAATGCATATCCAATGTTTAGAATCCCTAGCAACAGGGTCTAAGAAAGGAACTATTATGGCTGACGAAGAAGTCCAGGACCAACCGGCAGAACAACCGGAAGATACCAACAGATCAATTGCGAATATCGAAAAACAAGCTAAGGGTGGCTTTTTAAATGCTATCCAGAAGCGCTACATCGAAAAGTATGCCGACGACACCATTAAGATGTTGTCCGAATACAAAGCCCTTAAGCACGCCCTTAAACAGTATGACGCGTGGATTAAACGTGTAGATGCTGGCGACATGACCGCCATCGACGAATACAAAAAGAAGCGAATCCGACTTGAGGACGAAGACGGATATGAATTCTAATGAAGCAGCAAAGTTTTTAAAAAAGGTTCACGGCGCGTCTACCCCTCTTGGTCGGGCGGCCCAGGCTGCTTATAGCGCTGCACGCAATCAACAGATTGATGCTGTAAATCGTCAGTTGAATCAAGCTGATCTTTTATACCGGAACCAGGGCTTAGGTCAATCTAGCCAGGCCGGACAGCTTCAGAAGCTTTTAGAAGAAGCGCGAAATGGTAGAAAACGAAAATTAACTATAGTACAGCTGGTTTTAGGCGTGAAAAGACGCCGCCCTATCCCCTCTTTAGGTCGGGCCGTGACTGGTATGACTAGTATGGCAATGTTTATCTAGGTGGAAGGTCGTTTTGGCCCCACTAGGTCTAGTTTTCGGCTTCCACCGGCTAGCCTAGTGGGCCTGAAAGGATATGAATGGCTAAATTAGCCTTATCTGTAATTACAAAGAACAATGAAGAAACCATCGGCCGCCTACTGGCATCAGTGGCGAAGTATGTCGATGGTATTTTTATTACTGATACCGGTTCAACTGACAATACGATCGAGATTGCCAAGCAGTATGGGGCCGTGATTAGCGAATTTAAGTGGATTGATGACTTTGCGGCAGCGCGAAACTTCGCTTTTGCCCAGGTCCCAGAAGAATTTGAATATATTTTATGGGCTGACAGTGACGATGAGATTGTTGGGGCTGAAAATCTGCCCGATATTGTCGAACAGATGGAAATGCAGGACATTACAGCCACCTTCTTCCAGTACAACTACACTATTGACCCTGTTAGTGGCCATGTTTTGGTCAAGCACGCCCGTGAACGGGTGGTGAAGCGCGGTAAGTACGAATGGAAGGGCCGACTGCACGAAACCTTGATCCCCAAGGGTCAGGATAAAGGTGTGTTATCTGATTTAGTGGAAGTGAACCACTGGCCTACCCAGGAATCGATTGTCGATAACGAACACCGCAACATGCGTATCCTAGAAGCCCAGTATGAGGCTGAAGGTGAGAACAAAGACCCTAGGACCGAATACTATTTGGCCCGTGCCTACTTTGATGCCGGTGAATACGCGAAGGCGAATAAGATGTTCCAAGACTACCTTGAGCATTCAGGGTGGGACGAAGAACGCGCCATGGCCTGGAACTACGTCGGTGAAATCCATAAGCAGTTTAACGACTATGAAAGCGCCCTGACCGCCTACTTCGAAGCTTTACGTGAGCGACCCGACTACCCTACTTGGTATGTGAACATCGCCATGACCTATGCCCTTATGGAAAAATGGGACTTCTCTAAGATTTGGATTAAGAAGGCCTTAGCAGTACCGGCTAAAGAAAAAACCGCTATGGTCCTGAACCCTAAAGACGATATGGCTAGGGCTATGGAAACCTTATTCATGGTGTCCTTCCACGAAGGTGAGCTTGACGAGGCGTGGGCTGCTGCCCAGAAGCTTGCCCAGATGTTCCCTGATCAACCTGAATTCAAAGAACGGTTCGAATCTGTCACCAAGCTACGCCGCTGGAACAAGATGACCAAGAACGCTATCGAAATCGCCCAGGAACTTCAGGCCTTAAAGGAAGACTATAAGCTGGAAGCTTTTATCAATTCCCTACCCCAGATCATCATGGGCAACCAGAACATGACCAACTTCCGTCACACCGTCCTACCGCCCAAGACCTGGTCCGATAAGTCCATCGTCTACTTCGCTGGTAAGGCGTTTGAAAAGTGGGACCCTGATTCCCTAGAAAAAGGGGTCGGTGGGTCTGAAACTGCCGTAATCTATCTAGCTAAGGAATGGGCCGCCAAAGGCTACGACGTAACCGTCTACGGCTGGCCACATAAGGAAGGGGTCTACGATGGCGTCAACTACCTCTACTGGTGGCGATGCAACTTCACCGACAGGTTCAATATCTTCATTTCGTGGCGGAACGAACAAATCTTTAAGCTGGGCATCGAAGCTCGAATTAAATTGCTGGACTGCCATGATGTTCTTAACCAGGCCGACATTCTTGAGGTGGATAAGGACATTGATTTTTACATGGTCAAATCGAATTATCACCGAACCTTTCTACCCGACGTCCCAGAAGACCGATTTAAAGTTATTTCAAACGGTATCGATCGGCCAACAGGTCTACGAGGTGCCAAAGAACTTCCGCGAAATCCGTTCCAACTCGCCTGGGTATCGTCTTATGATCGCGGACTCGAACATCTACTTAAAATGTGGCCAAAAATTAAAGAAGCTGTCCCCGAAGCTACCTTAAAGATCGCCTACGGCTGGAACTTATTCGATACCGCTTGGAAGGGCAACCCAGAACGCCAGATGTGGAAGAAACGCATGGTAGAACTAATGCAACAGCCTGGCATTACAGAAGTCGGACGACTATCTAAGAAGGCCCTGCATGAGCTTCACCGCGAATCGGCTATTCTCGCCTACTACTGCCACTTTGAAGAAATTAACTGTATTTCCGTCCTAGAAGCCCAGGCCAACGGGTCTGTTCCCGTCACCACGGCTTACGCCGCCTTAAATGAAACCAATGAATTCGGCATTAAGGTAGCCGGCGATCCGTACGCCAAGACCACCAAGGTGGACTACGCCAACGCTTTGATCAACGCCCTTAAGAATCCCCCATCAGACAAGAAGCGTCTCGAAATGGTAACGGCTATCCGCGAAAAGTACGACTGGGTCAACATCGCCAAGCAATGGAAGAAGGTGTTCGATGGCAAAGCCTAAAGTTCTATTCGTCTACGATCATCAGTACCCTGACCTATGGCGCGATGGTCTGTGGGCTGCCCTTAAAGAATTAGAAGATGATTTCGACATTACGTGGTGGAACCTAGCTAAAGATGAACTGATGGCTAAAACGGACCAGGACTTTGTGTTAGGCTGGGGCGGTTTCAATTCTTTTGTCGACGTTACCTTGCGTGAACAGATGTACGATCGCAAGAAGGGGCTATGCATCGGCGGCAACGCCTTTCCCCCTGCCCACACTGACCAGTACGACGTTTTGTTCTACGAAACTGAATGGTATCGGCCACAGATTGAACACCACCCTAATCCTATCCACGCCTTCGGGGTCAACACTGACATCTATCGTCCCTTAGAAGCTTCAAAGCACGTGCGCATTTTCGACTGGCTAACCGTTGGGGCTTTTGCTGACTGGAAACGCCAAGAGCGTATACTTAATAAGGACGGCATCAAAATGGCTGTTGGCGAAATCCAGAAAGGCAACCCAGATGAATCTAACCGAATCGTCACCACTTTACTTGCTGGCGGCTGTGCTTGTTCTGATATGGTTAATCCCGAAACTCTTGCGTATCTTTATAATTTTAGTCGTCGTGTCTATATCCCTGCCGATCTTAATGGGGGCGGCGAACGGGCGGTCCTGGAAGCAAGAGCTTGCGGGGTACCAGTCGAAGTTGAATCCGATAACCCAAAGCTTCAAGAATTACTTACCAGTCCTATCTGGTCACATCACTACTACGCTGAACAGCTTAGAAAAGGAATAGAATCATGCCTATAAGACTGAACATAGGCTGCGGTCCCCTACCGCTACACGACCAACACAAGAAGCTGATGGACCAGTATGGTGACGGCTGGATTTTAGTCGACAAGTACGTCAAAGACCCTGCAATCGTAGATTACGATGCGGCTAATCTACCTTTCGAAGCTGGTAGCGTAGACACGATCTACTGTTCCCACTTACTTGAACATATTCCTTTCGGTGAAGTCCCCAACTTGGTGAGACATTGGCACGACCTCCTCACAAGTGGGGGTGAGCTGGTGATTAATGTCCCTGACTTTGAATGGGTGTGTGAAGTCTTTATGGGTCGTACTGTCCCCCAGACCAACTACTATAAGGCTAGCCTTGAGTTTACCGACCCTGTCCATAACCTACAGGCTATCATCTATGGCAATCAGGACCACGAAGGCGAATATCACAAGTCTGCCTACGATGAGCATTCCCTTTATAAGCTACTGGACCAAATGGGATTTGAAACCATCAATATTGAACGGGTCTACGAAGCGCATGACATGGGCTGCCTACTAGCAAAGGCGGTCAAATGAAAGTTCTAGTTACCGGTGGCGCTGGCTTTATAGGGTCGCATCTTGTTGATCGATTACTAGCCCAAGGTCACGAAGTTTATGTCCTAGACGACATGTCAGGCGGCTACAGTGAAAACTTACCCCAAGAAGCCAAGGTCATCGTGATTGATCTGCGTAACGCCCGCCGCGCTAAGGTCTGTATTGAACAGATCAAACCTGAAATTATCTACCACCTTGCAGCAGACGCGGCAGAAAACAAAGCCCAGTTCTCACCCATCGAAGTGACTTCCCGCAACTGGAATGCCTTCATTAACGTACTGACCCCCGCTATTAACAACGGGCTTAAGCGATTCATCTTTACCAGTAGCATTGCGGTCTACGGTCACGGCCCTAAGTGGGGCAAGAAGCCATTTCACGAAAGCGACTTCTGCCAGCCGGCTGACCTTTACGGGATTACGAAGCTAGCCTGTGAGGAATCTTTAAAGGTTTTGTCCAAGGTCCACGGCTTTGAATACGTGATTGTCCGACCACACAACGTCTTTGGCCCACGTCAGAACATGCGGGACCCTTACCGAAATGTCGTCACGATCTTCATGAACGCGCTTTTAAAGGGTGAGGCGTACAATATCTATGGGGACGGTGAGCAAGTCCGAAGCTTCACCTATATCGATGACCTAGCTGACCCCTTGGCGAAATGTGCTTACCTTGCTGCGGCAAAGAACCATACCTACAACATGGGGACCGACACCCGACTGACGATCAATGAACTTTCCAAGCTAATTCAGGAAGTAGCCGGTAAGAAAATTAAACCCCACTACCTCCCCTCTCGCCCGCAGGAAGTTCACGAAGCAGTGTCTAACCATTCGCAGGCAGATCAGGTATTCGGCGTCTATGCCACCCCCACCAAAGAAGCTTTGAAACGAACCTGGGAATGGGTGGAAGCCCAAGGTCCACAGGACGCTAAGTACCAGAAATTAGAAATTAATAGCCCATTAATACCGGAAAATTGGAAATGATAAGTGTTATAATCCCCTACTACGAATCCGACGAAGGCAAACCCGCTATTCTTAAGCGGCTGGTTGATTCCTTAAATGGCTACGATGAACTGATCGTGGTCTGGAATGACAAGATGGGTTACGCCAAAGCCATCAATAAGGGTCTAGCCCTGGCTAAAGGCGACCACATGATCGTGATGAATGATGATCTGATTATGCAGTCAGGTTCCTTACGGGACCTACCTAGCGATCGCGGCGTCACGTCCCCTGTCGTTAATGACCGAATGCAGCCCTTCTGGGGTTGCTGCTTCTGTATCCCCCGCTGGGTCTACGAATCTGTTGGCGGGCTGTATGAAGGCTATCGAATCAGTTACTACGATGACGATGACTATATCCAGCTGCTTAAAAAGGGCAACGTCCCGATGGACTGTGTCGACAAAGTTAAGTTCTCGCACCCTGAAGGCGGCCGGACTTTGCACACTTTCCCCGACCACCCTGAATTCTTTAAGGAAAACCAAGCAAAATTCAAAGAAAGATGGGGTTTCATACCATGAATATATCTGTTATTACGCCCACGGTGAGACCAGAAGGACTAGAATTGGTTGCGAAGGCCCTTTCACGGCAAACCTGGGACGATTTCGAATGGTTAATCTGTTCGCCCGCTGAACCAGAACCGGTATTTATCGAAGGAATGGCAGGGCGCTGGATACCAGACGACTTCGAAGGTGGGTTTTGGTCCCTTAATCGGGCCTACAATAAATTATTCAAAGAAGCACAGGGCGAATTGATTGTCAGTTTACAGGATTGGGTCTATGTTCTACCGGAAGGATTGGAAAAGTTTTGGTATCAATATAATGCGACTGGTGGCGTTATTACTGGTGTTGGCGATCAGTATGATCGGCTAGGACCAGACGGAAAACCCATCAACAAAGTCTGGGAAGACCCACGCAAAACCGATAAGTATGGGTCATTTTACTTGTGTAACTGGGAAGACATCGAATGGAACTGGGCTGCTATCCCCCGCGAAGCGATCTTCGAAGCCGGCGGTATGGACGAACAGCTAGACTTCCTGGGATATGGTGGCGACCAGCTGCAACTGATGGAACGCATCAACGCCCTACGCTACAAGACCTATATTGATCAGTCGAATGAATCCTTTACCCTACGTCACGACCGGTCCAAACATGGCGGCGAAGCGAAGTGGAATGCCAACCATATTCTGTTTAACGGTGAATACGACAAACGTAAGAAGGAATTAATAGAAGCCGGTACATGGCCACGGCTTGATTACCTAGCGAATTAGTCTTACACTAAAACTAACTAAGCTTACTTTCGAGAACCGAAGAAGCTGCCTATTAATACAGGTGGCTTCTTTTTATTTAGGTGGGATATGTCAATAAAACTAACCAAAGATCAAATCTTTCAGCGGGCAGCAGCTACCGTAAACGGTGAAGCAACGGCCCCCGATACGACGGATACCGAATACAGCACCTGGTCGGAATTCTTGGAAGAATCGAACCAAGAATGGCCCCTAGTTTTCCCTTTTAGGGCGCTTAACAAGACGTTTAACGCAACGGCGAATCAGTCCGGCACTAGCGTGGCTTTACCTAGGGACTTTCGAAAGTTCCGTGGCTTCCCTACCTTCGATGGTGCTGAACTTCAAGAAGTACGTGAAGAAGAAACAGGCCTGTTCAGGGGTCAAAGCTATGTAGTTCCCAAGATCAACGCTTCCCATATCCCCTACCTCCTTACCACCCCACTACGTGGTACAGGTGGTTCGTTCGTGGCAGCGGCTATTCCTTATGTCAGTAGTCCTACCCATATGGCCACTGGTTCTTCTGTGTCCCCTTGCCCAGACGACAGTTTCCTGGTGAATCGATTAAAGGAAAAGATTCTAAAGCAGCGCGGCGACCCCGCCTTTACGCTGTATCAAGAAGAAGCTGACGCAGTTCTATCACGCATGATCGAAGACGAAGTGGTCCAGTTCAACCAGTTGGACAGTTCCACCAAGTCGACATTCTCGCACGGCGGCTTCACAATCGGACAAGATTAGGAGGGCGCCAATGCCACAAATCCGACGTAACCGACGCCCCTATAAACCACCGAAGCTAGCCAATATTGAGTGGAATAGTTTTCGCCGTGGCGTCAACAACCTACTTTTAGACACCGAACTAGGCCCTGAAGAAGTGAAGGAACTGACAAACCTTCAGATTACTGGTAAAGGTATCATCGAACCACGTCCTGGAACGGGTTTCTTTCACAAGGCTGCCGCTTCTGGCCGTATTCGTGCCTTAAAGGGCTTCTATGGTCAAAACAGTACCCTAGCATCGGGTGCGAATGAACTTTTAGCTATTTCTGACGCTGGTTTCCTAACTAAAAAGAACGGGGCCAGTTATTCGATTATTCAGGGCTTTTCTTACCCTTCAGGGTATAACGCTGAACTGTCCCAGCTTAACGACCTGGTCTTTATAAGTAACGGTAAGTCGAACCTAACCCGCTACAATGGGGCCACTATCCAGACCTATGGCTTTATCGGGTCCCCTTCCATGCTGTCCATCACCAAGTCTTCAGGAACTACGACAGGAACCTTCACCCGAAGCTATCGCGTATCCGCTGAATCTGACGTTGGTGAGACTTTAGCCGCCCAAGCGATCTCATTGGGCAACTTACCTGAAACTTTGAACACTACCGGCTTCCTAACGATCAACTGGGCTGCCCCATCGGCCGCTTCTGGCGCGATTAAAGGTTACGTCATCTATGGTCGTAACCGTGGCGATGAAGCGTACCTAGCGCGTGTATCTGGCGAAACGACTAGCTGGGTAGATACCGGCACTAGTAGCCCGTCCTTAGTCACCCTACCCCCAACGTCCAACACCACTCAAGGCCCGATTGCTGCTTACCAGATCGTTCACCAGGAACGCTTAGTCCTACTTAAATTAGAAGGCAACGTCTGCCGCGTGGCTTGGTCCGGTGGCGGTACGTATGTCGACAAGTTCCACTACTCAAAAGGTGGTGGCTACCGTGACATCAACTTAAACGCTGGCGAAGAAATTACTGGCGGTATTAGCCAGGAAGACCGAATCATCGTCTTCTTTACCCGTTCGATCTTCGAGATGCGCCTGACCTATAACGAGACCCTGGGCATCGTCGAACCAACCGTAAAGCGTATTTCTGGCGCTGTTGGTGCAGCCAGTCATCGAACCATCAAGACTTCTGAAAATGAAATTGCCTTCATTGGCCGCCGTCCTGGTGGTGCTTATTCCCTTAACTTCTTGGGCTATGAGCCTAACTTTACCGCTTCGGTCCTTCGAACTTCTGAAATTTCCCCACGCATTCGTGCTTGGTTTGAAACCTTGAACGCCATGCGCATCGAAACCGACATGTGGTGTATCTACTATAAGAACGCTTACTTCATGTTTGGTCCTGTTGGCGCGAATGAATGGTCAGTCATGGTCTACGATCGTGAGCGCCTGGCCTTCTATGGTCCGTGGACGATTACCGATGCAGCTTGCGGCGAAATCTACTACGACACCAGTGAAGCTGAACACCTTCTGTTTGGTAAGACCGATGGTAACGTCATTGAGATGTCAGAACAGTATTCAACTGATGAAGGTGAAGAATACAGTGTTCGCTTCTTAACCAAGAAAGAAGACTGGAACGTACCATTTACCCTTAAATTCTTAAAAGATGTCTTCTTTGCTATTCGAAACCCAATCGGCAATATCACCCTTACCGTCTACATCGAAGAAAAAGACGGCCGGACCACTGCCGCGAAGAACTTCCCACTTAACAGTCAGGACCGCATCACGCCAGCTGGTTGGGGTTCCTTCGCTTGGGGTAGCAAGGCCTGGGGGTATAAGACGCAGGCATCGACAAATAGTACGTCCATTTCTGACGTTAAGAAATACCTGTCCGTGTATAAGCCAAACGTCTTAACTGCCCAAATTGGTATCACTGGTACAGGTGTAGACTTTAAATTATTAGCCCTTAAAATGCGGGCGCAGATCGCTTCGGAAAACAATGTTCCTTCTAGCTTCCGATCTAACTCTTGACGAAGATTATAAAGGGGGTTTATAATTTAGTTAAGAAAGGTGGAAGCAATGAAGTATCGAATCATGCCAGCAGTCGCAGCAATATTCCTATTGGGTGCGGTTACTGGCTTTTCGGTTTGTCACGTGGTTAAACCAACCCCGCTGACAGAACCGGTGGTATCCCCTACCCCGACTGATGATCGGGCGGAACTGACGGTCGATAACGTACTCATCAGGTTCAACGAAAAGCGTCTGGCGGCAGATTTGCCCCAGTTGCCTACGAACCTTCAATACAACAAGGTCGCCGAACAGCGGGCTAAAGAAGTCTGCGCTGTTAATAAAGTCGACCACAGCGGATTGCGGGAAGCTGTAGAATCGGGTCAGTTGCCTAGCGGTAGCCGTGAGGTCATCGCCTTTGGTATCCCCAATTCGACCACGACAGTTGCCGAATGGATTAAGTCGCCTACTCACCGCGACTTCGTGCTGTCAGACGACATAAAAGAAATAGGAATAGGTGTTTATCAGGACTGTACCGCGATCGTAGGAAAGTAATCGCTTGACCTTCTAGTAAGTCCGATCTATTCTATAAGTAACTAGCTTAGAATAGAAAACCTATCGAGCTGCCATTAATTCATGTGGCAGCTTTTTCTTTGTTCAAAAGGAGCGTTTATGCCAAAAATATTTGGTTACGACCTAGGCAAAGCGTATGACAATGCAACTACGCGTGCCGGTAATGTCTTTGCGGCCGGTGGTGGCAATTTGGACGCGCTTGGCGCTTTCTTTACACCTAACCGTACAGTAGAAGGTAAGGCTTTGCATTCAACCTTGCCTACCCTGCCGCAACAGCAGCAGTACAACATCTTCGGTAAGGACCCAAATCTTAAAACAAGCACTACGACTACCCCAACCACAAAACCTACTACTAAAAAGACCAGCGGTGTCGGTTCTGCCGGCGTTACTTCTGGTGGTGGGGGTGGCGGCGTTGGTTCGGGTGCAGTTTCCAGCACAACCAGCAATACCCCAATGACTTTATCAATGCCTACTAGCGCCTATGGTCCGTCCCCTGCCGATAACCTTGGCGGTAATGCCCCAAGTCAGTTAGACCTTATCGAACAGGCTTACCAGACCGAAATCGGTGCTTTAGGTGAGCAAGAAAGCTTAGCTAATAGTCAGTTCGGCCAGACCCAAGGTCTTCTTAGTGGTCAACGCGAAGGTGTTCTAGGCCAAATTAGCGCTGAAGAAGCTAACCGACGCGGTTCTGTTGAGTCTAGCGCCGTAAATGCCCGCAAGAACCTGCAAACCTCATACGATCAGGCCGCAGTAAACATTGCCCAGCAAAATGCCCAGCAAGAACAAATGCTTCGACAGCTTCTAGGCGATCTTCAACAGCGTCAAATCGCTGGCATGTCGGTTGCTGGTAACTTTAATAGTTCAGTCCGTGACGCCGCGAATGAATCCTACGGTCGTCAGGCCACCCAGGGCGCTACCCAGATCGCCACTGGCCGACAAGAAGCCGAACAGGACATCAACAACCAGTTGGTTCGCGGGACCGGCGAAATCGAAGCCCAGAAGGCCGCTGAAATCGGCAAGATCACTGACTACTACGCTAAGACTCGTAATGACATCAATAACACCTACAATTCTTCGATGCTTCAGTTGGCTCAACAGCGCGACCAGCGCCTTGCGGCTATTGCTCAAGCTCGCGGCGCTTCAGCTTCGGCTAAGGCTCAAAATACTGCCCAGGCTTGGAATGATTACCTTGCCCAGAAGCGAACTGTCGACATGCAAGCGTATGAGAACGCCCAGGCCCTTGATATGTGGAAGCAGCAAAAGGAATTCAGTCTTCAGCAGGCCGCGGCTTATAACGCCCAGCAGATTCAGGCTGGTTCTGTTTCAGCGCCTAAAGCTCAATACAGCTTTACGACTGATGCTTACGGCAAACCTACCTATCGAACTAACAAATACACTGGCGAAGTGGAAGCAGTTAGCGCCGGTGGTGGCGCAGGTGGCGGCGGTGAAGAAGCCCTTCAGGTTGCTAGCGGTCTTGATCCAGCAATCCGCAGCCGAATTGATTCTATTTTGGACGAAGAAGAATAGGGGGCTGAATGGCACTATCAGTCCTTAAGCCATTCAAAGATGCCTACGGACGGGTCAAACAAGCAGTTTCCAAGCTTCCATCAATGGCGAAGCAGACTGCCCAGAACGCTGGCTTTAACCAGTATCTAGGGCAGTCATTAAAAGAAACCGCTATGGCCCCTGTCCAGGCTGTACAGAAGCAGGTTGCCCCAGTTCGGCAAGCTGCGGTTAATCGTGTGGTTACACCAGTCCGAAGCACTGTTCAGCAGGCCGGTATCGCTACCCAGACCGCGGCTAGGAACATGGTCAATTCAGCAGCAGATAAGACTTACGCCAATGTCGGCAAGCCGATGAACAGCTACTTTGCCCCTACCCCGAATGTTCGAACGCGTGATGTAGTCCGTGAAGTTGGCGCTACGGCTAAGAACTGGTTTATTGAAACCCCCGCTAGAACCGCAGTAGGCTTGATGAACTCAATGCCTGGCCCAATGCGACAAGACGTCTACACGCCTGGCAAAGACCCTTCACTGATTCATTCGACAGCAGAAAAGTTCTTCTTAGGGACTGACCCAATCAAGTCGGCCCAGGTTAATGATGTAAACAAGTGGGGTCGCGAAAAAGGTCTATCCCCTGCCCAAGCTACCATGCTAGCTGGTGCAGCTATGTTTGGTGGGACAATCGCTGACGTTACAACCGGCGGCGGTGGTAAGAAGCAGGCCGCGCAAGCAATCGCCAAGTCCACCGATGCTGCCCAAATCTTCAAGATTCTTAAGACCTTTAATACAGCCGGTGGGGACACTGCCTTAAAGCAAGCCGCGACCAAACTATCCAAAGTTACTGATCCTAAGATTGTACTCAAGACCCTCGACGCCATGGGTGAAGTCTCAAAGACGGCTAGCAAAGGCGCTAAGGCCACCAAGTCGCTTATTAAACAGCTTCCAGACATTGCCATGGAAGACCGCCAGATCATGACCAAATACATTGATGCCCAACGTCTTAAGGGCGATATTCCAGGCAAACTGTTCACCCCCGTCGGTCCCAACATGGAAAGGGACGCCCTTCGAATTGCTGAACATTACGGCTTGAAACCAAAACCAGGCATGGGCCTAGCTGACACCTTCGATGATTATCTATCTACGGTCCGCGGTATCACTGGTTCTGATGCTGGCGTAGTTAAAGGTATGCCACGACTCAAGGTTAAGGGTAGCAGCGTCTACGATGCCACTGGTAAAGAAATTGCCAAGCTATCCAGCAATGACCATGCTCTCGCCTTTAAACGCGTCCTAGCCCATGAAGGGGCCAAACCAGACCTTACCGAATTTGTCGTCCGTGGTAGCACGGTCGTAGACAATAAAGGTAAGACGATCGCCCAGTTGGACAGCCCCGACCTAGCTAAAGCCTTCCGACGCAGCTTAATGCAGGAATCAGATCGATTTAAGCGCATGATTCACGGCGACGAGTATGCTGCCCGTGCTGACGAATCTATTGAACAGTTGATGGCTCAACGCGCCAAAGTAAAGGCTAATGAACTACCACTTACCCGTGAGACGGTGAACAGTGTTCTTAATGGCCGCCCTGCCCACCAGCAGATGCTTGAAGAAGCGATTAATAAAGGCGACTACTTACGGGCAAAGAAGGTCATCGACCTTATGGACGATAGCGATCCGTTTAAGGATACGATGATAAAGACCTTCGGTCCTGACATCAAAGAAGCCCTAAGACACCACCCTGCTACCTTAAATCAGGCCCAGCCGGCCTTCGGTGGCGTAGCTGGCTTCGAAGCAGAATATGACGAGAACGGTAAAATTGTTGGCACGAAGTTTGATCCTACTAAGGCCGCCATGGGTATCGGGGCCATGTATACATACGGCAAAGTGAAGCCTGGACAGGCCCAAAAAGCTGTCAGTAGCACCGCCGATTACCTTGCAGAACTGAAGAAAACCCGAATGTTAGCCGAAAAGGGCGCGAAGCCAGGACTAGGCCAGCAAATCTTTGATTTGGTTCGTGATTTCAAACGAAAACAGATTGACAGCGTATCCCCTATCGAAGATGCACTTCATACTGCTGCCAAAAAAGGCAAATACGAAATCCTTCCAAGTAAAGACTTCTCTTTGCAGGTTGACCGTGTCTTACGAGCCGATAATCTGGCGGGTCAGTTCCTTAAGGATCACGGATTGGTTGATGTGGTAAAGAAAGTTGATGATCTTGATGCCTTAGATGAATACTTAATCGCCAAACAGGCAGTTCGGGTTAAGGAATTTGGTATTGAGACCGGCCGAAACCTTAAGCATGACGCCCAGTTAATCAAAGACCTCGCCCCCCAGTATGAAGAAACAGCCCAACAAGTAACCAAATATTCCCAGACCCTTCTGGACTATGTCACTGATTCTGGCCTGATCAGTCCTAAGTTAGCCGCCCATCTCAAGAAGAAATATCCTGACTATGTGCCGCTTAACCGCATCATGGACGAAATCGACAATACCGTTCAGGGAACCAGTAAGGCCGTAGCTTCCCTATCAAAACAGACTGTAGTCCAAAAGCTCAAAGGTTCCGATCGGGTTATCCAATCCCCTGTTAAATCATTGTTTGAAAAGACTGTCGACGCTGTTACTCAAGGCGAAAAGAACCGTGCAGCACAGATGCTTGCTAGCTACATCGACCTACCAGGCAATCCACTAGGGCTACGCAAATTAGGGTCCGGTGAACTTGCTGGCGGCAAGAATACCATTTCTGTTCTAAGGAACGGTGTCAAAGAAGTCTACGAAACAGCTGATCCCATGATCGCAGACGCGGCGAAGAACTTGGGACGACAGCATCTTGGCTTCTTAGGCCAACTGTTTGCTGTGCCTGTACGGGCCGTTAAATTGACTGCTACCGGACTGAACCTACCGTTCGTCGCTTCCAACTTAAGCAAAGACCAGATGGGTGCATTCATTATGTCGAATCGCGCCGCTTCCACTTCCCTACTCAACCCAGGCAACTTTATGAGAGCCTTCTGGTCTGCCTTGAAACACGACGATCTGTACGACGAAGTGGTCCGTAACGCAGCCGGTGGAACTAGCTTCGACCTTATGAGAAATAACGTCGCCCCAGCAATCGATAAGATTCGGGCTAGTAGAACCGCTGGTGGTAATATCGCCTACCACGTTACCCACCCAGGTGAATTACTACGGGCTATGGAAGACATCGTCGGACGATCAGAAGAACTAACCCGTATCCAACAGTTCCGCGGCACAAAGCAGGCCCTACTTAAAGAAGGCCGCACTGCTTCTGACGCTAGCTTATTAGCTGCTAAAGCTGCCCGTGATAACACCGTCAACTTTGCCCGCTTCGGTGACTGGGGACGCGTTACCAACCTGATAATCCCCTACCTTAACGCCGGCGTTCAAGGCGCCCGTCTTACTGTTCGAAACTTTGCCCAGCGCCCAGTTCAGACCACCGCCAAGACGGTAGTTGGGGTTATGACCCCACTAGCCGGCATCACTTACTGGAACCTATCTGACCCTAAGCGTCGACAGGTCTATAACGACATTCAGGAATTCGAAAAAGAAAACAACTTCATCATTGTTCCCGATAATCCAACTAAAGATGAAAAGGGTCGCTGGAACGTGATTAAGATCCCTTTGGCCCAGGGCTTAACTGGAATTGCTTCTGTGCAGCGCCGCATGATTGAAGCCTCGCAGGGCATGGACGAAGTGAAGTTTAACGAAGTGGCCGGTCAGGTCATCAAGACCCTCACTTCGATCGACGTATCAGATAAATGGAAGGTCGCTTCAACCGTCACCCCACAAGCCTTCAAGCCTTACCTGGAAAGCACCACCAACACCAACTTCTTCACTGGCCGCCCAATCGTCGGTCGTGACCTAGAAGGTTTGCCACCAGAAGAACAGTATTACGTTGGGACTAAAGATAAGCCAGGCACTTCTGGAACTGCTATCAAAGTGGGTCAGGCGATGGGTGTGTCCCCACGCCACGTTGAAAACTTTATTCGAACTAGTTTTTCCGGCGTTGGGCAACAGGTCCTTAACACTAGTGACCGCATCTTAGCTGGTACGGGCCAGATTTCCCCTAACCAAATCGGTGGCCAAGACACAGCAGACGCAATATCCGCCCGCTTCAACAAAGCCCGTGGTGGTGCTGAAGCCGACCGGATTTATAAAGCTGGTGACGAGATGGACGCCGAAAAGAAAAGGCGGAACCGCGACATCAAAGCTAGACTTCAGGCTGGCGACCCACGAGCCTTAGACGGTCTAACGAAGAAGGAAGCCCAAGCACTGATCCGGTCTGTTCGGGAAAAGGGCGAACGCGACGCCTTAGATGGACCAAAACGGGCCATGTACGACGTACCGATTAAAGATCGGGTCAAGATCATTCAGAAGGCTACCGGCGCACCACCCAAACTGATCAAGGCCGCTCAAGTCATTCAGGAAGTACCAGCCGACCAACAAGAAGCTTATATCCGGTACTTAAAACAAAAAGGTGTTCTGACAAAGCAAAATAAAAACCAATTCTATCGATTACTTGAATACTAAGGAGCTATATGGCCAGAAAGAAACTAATCAAAATCCCAGTCCCCGCCCCTAAGAAGGCAAAAGCCCCCAAGATGTTGAAACCAAAACTTAACCTGTCTAAAGGAATGCAACGGCTCAAGGCCTCCACGTCTAGCACACCGCTGTACAAGGTCCCTAGCCTGAAGCGGAAAGGATAATAATGTCCACGATCAGTAATCTATTACCAGTCCCACCGGATAACTTTTCGACCACCCTTAACGGTTCCATTTCTGCTGCTGCGCTTTCCATCGCGCTTAACAGTGTGACTGGCCTACCAACCGAAGGTGTGGGGGTTATTTATAAGAAGGAATCAGACGGTACAGTCGACGCCGACACCGTTGAGTTTATCCACTGGACCAACATTTCAGGTTCCACCCTTCAGCTTACCGACAGCGGCGACCGTGGCGTAAGTGGTTCAGCAAACGGCGCACAGACGCATGATTCGTCAGACACCTTCGAAGTCTGGGTCCATGCTAACAGCCATTACAAAGGAATCCGAACAGCAGTCTTGGCTGAACACAATGACAGTGGCACACATAAGGCGAACATCGCCCTGACTACCCCAACCCTCACTTCCCCAGTCTTTGCAGGTACACCAACAGGTGTCTTTACTGGTTGGATTGGCTACAGCACCGTCATTCCTACGCGGCAGTCATCCGATGATCCTACCTACGTTCTTCGGTTTGCAGGCGTCGATCTTACCGACCGAATTGCTGTTGGTATGAAAGTTAAATTAACCCAAGCTAGTATCGAACGCTACGGTATCGTAACTGCGATTTCCTTCTCAACGAATACGGACGTTACGGTTCTTACCCGCTGTGATGACACATCGGTTAACTACGACGTCCTAGATACTGCCAGTAATACGATTTCAGGCTTCGCTTATTCACCAGTTAAGAACCCTGTTGGCTTCCCAATGGACCCAATCAAATGGTCTGTTCGGGTTATCAACTCAAGTGACTACGCCCAAAACAGCCCTAGCGCCGGTACATGGTACAACCTCAACTCGTCACTCAAGATTGACATTCCTATTGGTTCTTGGCGCGTGAGCTATCGGGTGAATATGATGTCGTTTATTTCCGGTAGTGGCTACCACACCCCACGAGCTGCCCTATCAACCTCGACAAGTTCAGTCAGTGACCAGGAATTAAATGTTGGTAGCGAGCAGAATAGTACCGACTATCTGTTGCACCTAATCGGTCGGGAAAAAGACTTACTGCTTGCTTCCAAGGCCACCTACTACCTTATTCAGTCTGTGGACGGCGCTGGTGTCACAAATATTCAGCACCTTGGTTCACGATCCCGAACGATAATGGAAGCAGTCTGCAACTACCTGTAGTCATATTAATCTTTCGAAAGGAGCTTTATGGGTAGATTCAAAAATACCTAGTTATCCCCACAACAAAAAAACTTATCCACAAAAAACGAAAGGAATCCACAATGTATTCAGAAGGCACAAACCAAGCCATTGCCGAAGTCGTCGGCCAGCCATCACCAGAACAAATCGTCGGTCGCTTTGATCAAGCCATCAACGACCTTAACTCACAGATTCAATCAATCCGTGACCGCGCGCAGAACGAAATCATCGCCCTTGAGAATCGACGCGCAAGCTTCCAAAACTCACGCGATGAGGTCGCCCAAGCCCACGGTTTAAACCAGCCAACCGACGGCCCAGTAGAAGGTTAATAATGACGCAGGTTCTTACATTCCTTACTAACCACTTTCTAGTTCTTCAGGTCATTCTGGGTCTGGTTTCGATTTGCTACATCGTGGTGAAGATAGTAGTGGAACTACTTCATCATAGGCATCGAATCCAGGCCCGTAAGAACCAAGCGCGCATTGCCGACGCACTGGAACAACTAGTAATGTTAAATAACACCTACCTACCCTGGTCGTACGAACAACTATCCGAACAGGACAGGGCAATGATCAATACGGTCATTCCCACGCACCAGCAACTTAAAGAAAGGACTTTCGATGAAATTCCTGGTTAGGGGGCGGGTATGAATTTTGATCAGTACCCTTCCCCCCACTTCACTAAAGGCCGACTATGGTTTTTCAAGCCGACCTTTATCGGTATCCACTGGATTAACGGTCCCCTAGCTGCCGCGGACGCAGTCTTTACGAACAAAGACTTAGGTAAAAAAGGCACGCCCTGGGCCAAAGAAAAACCACGCAGCGCCCACATTGGCGTAGGTGGTCAGTACGCCCACCAATACGTCGACTTCAAAGACACCGCCTGGACCCTTGGTCACTGGTTCGGTAATCTTCAGTCGGTCAATATTGAGTTAGAAGGTGGCGTTGACCTTCCGGTTAGTGATGACACGTACGACAAGGCCGGCGAAGCTATTTCTGAAGTCTGGCTACAGTGTCCTAGCATTCCTCGTAAACGCGAAGCACTACGGCCCCACTACCACTTCAAGAACACCGCTTGCCCTGGCAGCGTCAATATTGATCGTCTGTTCCAGATCGCCATGGCTCACTACGTTCGACGTACTGCCGCACCGAACCCACAGCCTCAACCACAAGTTGGCGGCGGTATGGTCACTGACGGCTTTCCTAAGACCGTTGTAGCCGTTGCAGGGGCCCGCAGACGGTCCGAAACCAACACCAGCGCCCAAATCTTCGAACAGTACAAAAAAGACACCAACGTGCAGGTAGTCGGTGTCGTACAGGGTGAAAACGTAAACGGTAGTACTGAATGGTACAACACCGGTTACGGCTACATCTGGAAAGGGGCTACAAAATGAAATTGACTGATCCCCTTGGCCAAAAGTTCGGCACGGTCTTTTCCTTCGTCACAGTCATAGTCGTTACTGGCTGGGTCGCCATTAAGGTCATGGAAGCCTATTCCCTGATCTTCCTAGGCCAACCAGTCCACTTCGACCAGAACCTTGATAACGCGGTCATTGGTTTGCTTCTTGGTTACTTCGGCTTCCGAAAGAACCAGAACGCCCAGATCGCTGAAAAGATCGGCGCTGAATTACGCAACCTAACAGACGACGAATCCACTAGAAAAACGCCAGAAGTTGGTGGATAATTAGGCTGTCTGATTAGCAGACAAGGACGAACAAACCCCTGTCCCCACGGGGGTTTTTCGTGTTCAGGTTCAGCTATTGACACCGCTTGCCCGCCAGGATACGCTAGTACTTGACGGGGCGACCTGCCGCGCTGGGAATACGGAAATTACCAGCAATTCACCTGCCGACTGTCCAATTCCGTTGTCGCAGTCATTGCCAGGCCCGCAAGGATAGGTCCTAGACCAAACGATGGCCACTAAGCCCCTAGGCTAGCAATAGCCGACCATGGTTTCGAAAAGTGTTACTAAGGAAACCCCGAAAATCCACTTCAGGAATCAGCAAAAAGGCCCAGTAGCAATACTGGACTTTTTGTTTACATAGAAAGTCGACATAGTTTCCGTTATGTTTACATAGGACCGGTACGACGCGAGAATACCGGTCCCCTATTTAGTTCTCGTCACCTTCTTCGGGATTTTCCTGGCCGTCACCGCGTCCGGTAGCGGCAACAGTTGGAACCGGCTTCCCTTCTTCCTGGTTGTCTTCCGGCTGTTCTTCCACGGGTTGGTGCTGGTGGTCCATTTCTTCGTCTGCCATGGCTGGCCTCCTATCAACTTCATGGTCCCCTAATTTGGGTAGCATAACATTGGAAAAAATCATAAGGGGGGTTTATAGTGGAAGTATGAATAAGCCTTTAGTAAGTCCCGAACGTATGTGCCGTTGGTGCAAACAAAAAGAAAAAGGCGTTAATGCCTTTAATTGGTGTGATGATTGTTACAAGAAGGATTTAGAAGAAGCCCAGCGCGGTCCTGCCCTTAAACCTTCAAAAGTCGCGAAGTTCGCGATTCCGCCGAAGCCCATTTCTGACGATATTCTTCAAAATTCCAAGCCGGAAGACGATCCTGACACGACTGAAAACCAGAATGATACAAAGCGTTCGATTTTTCCATGGCTAGATCGAATTCCGTCGTCCGAACCCCCAACGTGGGAATCGGAATAGTACGGGCAAAATCTGAATCTGTAATATAGCGTTGATCATGCGCTTCCATCATGGTCCCTACAATGGCGTGCAGCATCGACAGCGGGCCATTTATTTTGTGTGACTGATCTAATTTAGGGTCCACTAATTTAAACCCAACTGTTGGGCAAGGTTCGTCTTTTTCGTCGAATATCCAAACTGGGTAGTTCGACAGCATTCCCCCATCGACAATATAGGACTGGTTCAATCGGACCGGTTCAAAAAAGTATGGAATCGACATCGACATGCGCACGGCCTTAGCCACGCTAAACTTGTCAGGATCAATCCCATAATCTTTTAAGGCTTCGGGTAGTACCAGCATGACACCACGGGTTATATCTGAAGCAATTACTTGTAATCTATATCTTTTCCTGGGATTTTGCGTAGACGCGTCCCAAACAAGATCACCGAACGTCTTCACGCCCTTGGCCGCCAACAACTCCCGAAGCCAAGCTTCAAAGTAATTACCTTCATAAATCCCCTTTTCCCAAATTACGCTCAATGATGGTCCCACGAGTGGTAGACGGTCTACCCAGTCTTTATCTTTGAATTTAAGGTACTCAATAGTTCGCATGATGTCAGTTAATTCATGGGCGTTATAGCCGGCTGCAATAAGGGCGGCAACGATCGCACCGGCAGATGTGCCAGCTACACGATCAAAGACGTAGTCCTGTTCAAAGGCTGAAGCTACAGCCCCAACTAGGCCAACACCCTTGACCCCACCACCTTCAAATACACCGTTAATTCTATTCATAGGACTAGTATAGCTTGTTTGGTAAACTAGGAAAATGGCGCGTAAGAAAACTGATACAATTGATCTTGAGGAACCTTTTATGCCTTTCCTAACCAGATTGCCAAGGGACGACTATTTTTATGGGGAAAAGCCGATTATCGGCCTCCCCTTTTTGGCTGTCTGCTACGAAGGCGTCCAGAAGCTTCGAACTGAACATCTGGCCCTAAGCCTGCCTAGCAGCGGGTTATCCTACGAAGAACGTAAGGCCCACGAGCAAGCGGAACGTGAATGTTCTTGGGTTATTGACGGCATTATAAAGCTTCGCCATCAAATAAAGCCGTACAAAGACGGCGTTGTTTTAGACTTTCAAAAAGGTGTACTAGACGAAAAAACTAAGCGTTATTAAGACGTTCGATCTCTTTTTTCAAGTAAATACACAACATTTCCACATCGATCGGCGACTTGTCCACATACATCGCCATCATTTTTAGGCGTTGCAGTCTTTGTGGCGGCAGTTTTTCTTCCAACCAATCTTTGGCTTCCATGGGGTGTTTGTGCCACCAAAACAAATGACAGCCGTTGCACAGTGTCTTGATGTTATCAAGTTCGAACTCCATCTTTCGGTACTTCCCTTTCGGATATATATGGGAAGCCTGCAAGTAGTCAGTTCGACCACACCGTAGGCAACGGCCGCCATCTCGTAGCAACATAGCTTCGCGCAGAAGCGCGTTTAGTTTGGCACGATCGGATTTTGAAATCATTAGTCAGCTACAGTAGGACTGGCAGAAGGACTAACGGTAGCTTTTGGGCTAACGCTAGCAGCTGGGCTAGTGGTGGCTACAGGGGATACGCTGGGCGTAGCTTCCGTTGTAGCACTCACCGATGGGGTCGGGACTACTTCTGGTTGGTCCGCTGTGCGGCCCTTGAAGAAATAGATGACACCTGCGACCACTAAGGCCGCAACCAACGCGACTACCAGTTTTGTGTTTTTGTCGGACATATAATGCCCTCCTTGCTTATGAATATCGACCTATCTACATAGACGATAGCACTGCAATTTGGCAATTACCAGCCCAACTGGTTAGCGATTGAAACGTACAGAATGAACAGCATTACAGGAAGGGCAACGTAGTAAAAGCCCGTCGGTCTGTGTTGCTTTTTCATTATCCCCCTTGATTAGTTTGACCAGGTAGCGGCTTTGACGGCCCACATTTGAGCGGTCTGTGCTTCGGTGATAGCAATAGACATCATTCGTTTTACTTCTGGATCAAGTCCTGGTGTAGCGTTTCGGTGAAAGTCGCACAGATCAATAAATTTTGCAGCGGCTTGTTTTAACTCGTTTACCATCTCATTGTTTGAGGGATTAAAGGTCAGACCGACTGCCTTTTCGCCGTAGGTTAGTTCGCGTTCTTCCATTATGTTCCTTTCTGGGGTGTAATCCCCTTTTATTAGCTTGAAGTGTTGTAAAGGGGTTTGTGCCTTAAGCACTGGTCCCCTGCCGTCTTTTTGGAAATACCAATCAGTGTTGCTATTGATCTTTACTATTTCCAGCCAGGCTTGAAAGTAGTCGCTCCAGACCAAATCACCTACCTTAGCCATTATTTATTCATAGGGATACCGAAGACGTTGTTCGCACCAACAACAGTCGGCATGACCCCGTTCCACTTTTCGATAGCCATCTTCTGAAGGATTTCAGCAGTCAAGCTTTCGCGTTGTGCCTGTTGAGCTTCGGCTTGCTTACGTGCGCGTTCCAATTCATAGCCTGCCCGTTCGGCTTCCTGTTGGGCGACCTGCTTAGATTCGATTGCTTTGTTGAATTCGTCAGAAAATTGGAAGTTCACAATCGACAAATCATCTAGGACAATACCCCGTGGTTCCAGGCGATCAGCAAGCAACTTCCGTGCCACTTCTTTTACTTCCGCCCGCTTAGTTAGCAATTCAGCGGCGTTAAACTGGGCGGTACTGGCCTTAAACACTTCTTGGACAGCCGGATCGATGATCCTATTGCGATAGTCTGTTCCTAGGTTCTGGAAGATGTGACCGACTTTACCGCGTTCCAAGTGATAGTTGACGGCTAGTTTTGCTTTGACGTCCTGTAGGTCTTTCGTGGCGGCTTGGGCTTCCGCTTCTTCCTTCTGGACCCGAATATCAAAATCCGTCACAGCTTCAAAGGGATACGGGGCTTTAATGTGAAGACCTGGTTCCATCTCGCGTCCGGTTACTTTTCCGAAGCTGGTTACAACCCCGACAGTACCCGTCCCTATCCCTGCGAACATGGTAGAAAGCCAAAACAGGCCAATGATTCCAAGAACCCCTGCGACGATCATGCGGTTGTAGTGGTAGACCCGTTCAATCCCTTCAACTTCCCCGTCCTGGTCATAATCGTACTTTTTCGTTTTGTAGTCCGTATAAAATAATCCCATGGTATTACCTCAATGCACTTATTAATAACATTAGCCCTAGTAGCGCTACGACAAACGCTACAGTCGCCTTACCAAGATAGCTGTCGCTTTCCATACTGGCAATCACTTGCTTGGCTGTTTCAGCTTTCTCAACAGGTGCGTAGGCAGCCATTTTACGCATTTCCATATCGTCCTGGATTGATTCGATGGCTGGTGTTGGTAATAAGTTGGCCTTTTCCCGTGCGACCAGCGTCTTGTGATCGTCTAGTTCGAACTCACCTTTTAAGTCTTCCGGTTCTACTTCCACCATTTCCGCTACTGGTGTAGCTTCTACGTCGGCCTTACGTCGCCGTCTGGCTGTGGATTTTCTTCTAGCCATTTTTGACCTCCTGATGTTTTCCATTGATATTCGATTATGTTGCCCTTCCAAGCTTCCATACCGTTTATCTGGAACAGGACGTCTAGCGACTTATGGCCGTGGTAGGCCCAGGCTTCCATGCCATGGACCAGGGCGTTGCCATATATCCCCTTCAGATACGGGTGAAACAAACACAGCTTGTAATGTTCGTTATTGATGATGTTATCGTTTGGCGCGCCAACAAAAAGACGTTTTCGTAGATGGCCAGCCAGCATTGCGCGGGCTTCCATGATGCGTAGCTTTTTTATTGGCTTAAGGTGTTCCACTGTTGGCCTTTGCTAAGGCTTTCTTTTGGCAGTCAGGATTATCATTGCAGTATTTTAGGTTGCGATCCGCTTCCCCACCTAAGTCCCGCCACTTTTCGAAACCTTTTAACGGATAAGTTAGGACGTTGATTTTGTCGTCGGGCCGAATCGACCTACATATTTCGCAGGGCCACGTTAATTCTTCCACCATTGGCTTCCTCCTCGCTTTGGGCCATAAGTAGCCCTGGCTAATCATTGAATAATTCCCGCATGATGCGCTTCATTTTTTTGCTTTCCATCATTTTGCTGTTTACCCCACTGATGATGTACTGGTGAACCTCAAGTTCAATCTTGCGCTTAATTTTCGGCAGCTGTTCAGCAAGGTCCCGCGGCTCAACGTCGTGATCGGCCAAGGCTTGCATCAGGGCATCGTCATCGAAGTTGATCTTAATACTTTTAATTCTCATTCCGTCGAGAACCATTTGGTAATTTTTTTCCATGGCTTTTTCGGCCATCTTTTCCATCTTCTTCAACATTTCCAGTAAAGGATTTTTCACCTTGTCCCTCCTAATACAATCGGGTTTGGTTTACTGATTGTGCAAAATTGACTACATCTTCTAGCTTTCGAAGATATTCTTTGGTGCTGCGCTGTGGCTGGATAACGATTCCTGAACTGCGAAACTTCTTCATCAGCAGATCATGGTCCACTTTCTGGTAAGCAACATTTAAGGCAACGATCCAGTCACGACTACGCCAAGTGGTTTTGAAAATACCACGATCATCGATATGGGGGCGTAAGTCCATTAAGCGATCAGCCATTTCGTACGCATTATCCTCATCTTCAATCACAAACTCACCACGCTTAAAGGTTGTTAAATTATTGCGGTCCCGTCGTCCCCCACTCATCAGGATCAATCCAGTCGACACTGGGAAACCATACTCGTCGATAAATTCTCGTAACTTAATGTAGTTCTTATTCCCTTGGGCTGCGTAGAAGTTCAAGAAATCACGCATTTTCCAAGGTTCGTTGTTGTAGTTCAACAGCTGCATATCGTTAAGGCTGGTGTTGGGAACAACTACGTATGAAATCGGTAGATGTAGCCGTCGGGCGGCTTCTAGGCGATGTTGACCGTCGATGACTTCCATCTTCGGGGTGACTAATATTGGATTCCAAGGCAGCAGGTTATGCATTGAAATGGACGCCATGATTTTGTTGACGTGTCCGGCTTGCAACTTGCGGTTTGACTCAATGGTCTTGAACTGCGAATAGTCTTCCGTGGTCTGAATTTTCACCCCTTCTTTTATGGCTTTCCGTTCAAGCGCTACGCTGTCTAACAGTGAGTTTGCCATAGGAACCTTTCGTGCCACCTCCTTATTGATTATTGATTTTATTTGCATTGCTTCCACCTATTGAATTAATAAGTAAATTTTTCAGGGTCTAAGTGTGGGAAAAACACACACGCTTCGTCTTTGCTTAATTTCGCACCGTGGCGAGCTATTTGAATGGCGTCTACAGCCTCGTCTTTGCCCCCAGAAATGAGATTAAGGGCCAGCTCGTTACTTACATCTTCTGGAAACGCAACGTAGCGTACAGGGCCAATATAGGCCTTCCAGCGGTCTAATATGGTGTCGCGGGTAGCAACGATACCTACTGTGTCACGGCCAGCACGCCATTCGACGTCAATGATTTCGATGTGGTCAAAGTCAGGGTGTTTTATTGGCAGATTCATAGTGGTCTACCGTTTTCGTCGTATTCCCAGTCTTTGCCCTCAAGTGGATCGTCTTCATCTACAGGGCTTAAGCCGCGAACACAGGCTAGGCACATTTTATCGGCTTCGATGTAGTCTTTGGCATCGACAACCTGGCGACAACGTGGGCAGCGTACCTTGGTGGCGTCCCCTATTGGTCGGTTGTTCCACTCATCTTTTTTGCAGATGTAGCAAACGCGACCATCAACGCCTTCCAGCGTATTGCCGTAAGACCATTCACGGAAGGTTAGGACCTTGCCGCACTTCCCACATCGACCATAAGTGTCATTTCCCGTCATAGTTAGCCTTTCGCGATTTCTGCCATCTTATTCAAAAGCTCAAGTAAGCCTTCGATGACAGTGTTCTGGCTGTCGCGGGATTTTTCCAAGCTTCTGATGCGGGCTTCCAGCATTCGTACTCTCTTTTCCAGCCCTTCGTCGGTTTCTTCTTCTTCCGTGTCGTAGTCGTTATCTGTTGGGGTTTGGTTGTATTCAGCCATTTTGATTCCTTTCTGATTAGATGTTTAACTCGTCTAAATTAATTTCATCACTGACCGGTGTTGTAGGTGCTGGCGGTGGTGTAGCTGGTTTGTGGCCAAACTGGGCGGCTACTTCTTCGGCGGTCATCGAAACGATTACTTTGCCGTTATTGAATTGGCCAAAATAGGTTGCGACCTGAAGGATATGTTGACCCTGCATTTCTTCCATAGCTTTGGCGTATTCTTTGTTGGCTAGAAGGATATTGGCTTTAGTGGTGCAGTACTGGATCGCGTTCGTTAGGGCGTTCTGTCGCTCAATACTTGCTTGCTTTTCTGGGCTTTCACCTTTGCCCCAATTTCCCCCACCCCCACCACGGGCCTTATTGAAACGTGGTCCGTAGTTGGTCATCTCAATGTCGCCCTCAACTTCCCCGCTGGGTACTGGCTGGCCTTCGAAGACGGAAAATTCGGCCATTTCTTCTTTGCCGGTTTCGTCGACAAAGGTACACATGTATTTGTTCATTGTTTTACCGGCCTTCGTAGTGAAGCTGCCGGTAGGCGCTGCTAATTTAATTGTATATTTCATAATTTTCTTCTCCCGTTAATTCGGGGTTATCAAATCTATTGCCAATTACTTTGGCGAAGGCCTTCATGCCTTCCGAAGTGAAATTGAAATGATGGTTTCTATCACCGAATCCGCTATCGGTCCTAATAATTCCAATTGGTCGTAAACCGCTAAAGTCCACGTAGTCACCTTCGAAGATGTCGTTTCCGTCCATATCTACCCAACCGGTCCACTGGACTAAAACCCCCTCATCATGTTCGATGACTATTTCCAGTACCCCATCTTCACTACTGGCACCTAGTTCAAAGTTTGCTACCCATTCCTTATTGATCTTGTCCCAAATCTTAAACTTAAGTACGTCCATTCGGCCCCCTAAATGAATAGCGAGCTATATCGACCCCCCCAAGTATATATGCCCGTCGGGGCGAAAAG
>Ga0196974_1000096_pt1 | contig 40836 bp, 47 predicted proteins | sample S1_1013CmetaG_FD_155477 | JGI IMG/M metagenome (GOLD analysis project Ga0196974, IMG submission 155477) | Soil microbial communities from Anza Borrego desert, Southern California, United States - S1_10-13C | ecosystem: Environmental > Terrestrial > Soil > Desert | place: USA: California...
AATCAACTTCAACCTCATCAGTTATAAGAGCAGCTTCACCATCCTCATTAAGAAGACGTTGCATTGTTGTATACGGTATCCACACAAGAGGATAATTTTTACCCCATGAGTTTTTAGCAAGAAAGGCCTGTCGTTTGTCAGACGCTCCAATAATACAGACACAGTGACCTCCTCGAATATGTCCGAGAGATCCTTCACCAATCCAATGTTCAGTACCTTTGTGCTGAGGATTGTCGAAGTTGCTATACCAATTAACACCAATAACTACAGGAACATTTCCAGCAATAGCTGTTCGCATTTCATCAACGGTAGTGGCCCATCTGTTTTCTTGAATAGCCCATCGTCGTTCAGGAGATCTTTTGCCTTTAAGAACATGGCCTTGATCACGAAGCACATCACCGGCAGCTCGAACTGAAGTACCGTTATTATCACCCGGATTTGTATCAGGCCATATATCTATTTTCTTAGCTTCGTTCCATAGCCACGCATCATTAAATCGTTGCTTATCGAGAATGGCTTTTGCCATAGACCATCCATACCCAACACAAGCACCTTCAGTACCTTGATCATGTTCCTCATGCCATGAAGGAAGGGGAAGGATATTTTCTACATTAGCCACCGCCCGTACAACCCTGAAAGGATATTTTTCAATATGCTTTGTGTCAGGCGATCGTCGTCGTCCGAGTGGACCAACAACATGATGTGACTCTTTTGGTTTTACAGGCTTTGGTTTTTTCATATTAGTGTTTTATTCCTTCAAGTTGATCCTCAACCGACTTATGAAGATCCTCTTTTGCGTGATCTATTTTGCTATCCTTAGCAGTTTGATATTGTTCAAGTTGTTTTTTGAAGTCCTCAACCTGACCTTCAAGGATTATGATACGGTCCAGTTTGTCTTGTCGCTCTTCTTTGAGATCATTATTCTCCTTGAGCAGAGCATTATATTTATCTTCGAGAGCCTTATATTTATCCTTCAAATCATTGTGTTCGTTTTGAAGGGTTATAAATTTATTGCCGAGATCATTGAAGCTCGCTTGAAGACCATCAAATTTATCCTTGAATTCCTTTCGGAGTTCCTCTTTATCTAGCTTCTGTTGCTGCGCATAAGCAGCCCATTCCTTACCGATCATAATTTCACCGGACACCACAACATTCTGTGTTTCCGCGTTGTTCTTTCGGCGTCCAGCAATAATACCTAAGCTGGTTACTCCGACAGATGTTATGAGGGCGATGATTATTGGTGTCCAGTCCATATCGTTATTTTCCATTAAGTATCTTTCCTTTCGCCTCTATACGAGTATAGATCCGGATAATTCCGTACATCTTCAAAAGTCGCGCAACCGAAGACATCATAAAGAATGTAATTGTAGGAAGTGTAGGTGGAATGTGGGTTTTAATATCCCCCAATACCCAGAAACTTGCGACCTGCAATCCGAGAACAAGAGCAAAGCCCGCTAGTAAATACTCCCAAGTACCGTTCGGAGTGAGGGTATGACGCCGTAGTTTGTTGATGTAAAACACCGACACACCGGTTGCTATTATTTCGGTGAAGATGAAGATTAGAAAGAATAAAGACATATATTAACTCGCTAGTTCTACAGCTCTTTCGATCCATAGTGTTCCAGCATTAGGTCCGCCATTACAATTCCCGTCCGACTCTCCGGGAAGTTTTACCCAACCGTGTGCATATACATCACCCTTGTCGATGATGACCGGATCTGATCCGAGCTTCTCGCCTGTAGGATTACACCAATCACCTTCTTTTGTGTTACCACCATTTCGTGAAATATCCACAATGATCTGAAGACCTGATCGAAGGTTCTTGAGAACGTCTCGAGCATACGCTTCAGCTACATCAGTCTTTGCTCGTCCTGAAGTATTCACAGCAATACCGTGAGCGCGTTCAATTCCAGCACCCTTTACTCGTCCAGCCATATCATTAGCGGGGATCCACATAGCAGCTTCAACGAAGATTTTTGTGTTGCTGTTTTTTCGGAGAATATCCACAGCAGCATTGATACATGGGTATGTAGTAGGTCGATCATTAAGAAGCCCAAGAGCATCAGGTTCAACGATGAAGACGCAAGGCTTGTTACCGGCAATTTGAACAGCCCATCCAAGACCACCAACCCATTTGTTGTAGTCTTCAACTGTTTTAAATCCACCGGCTGAATGTTGCTGAGCATCTCGATCAGGAATTGCATATACAACAAAAGCAGGGATTGTGTCCCCGCACTCTTCCATAGTTCTACGAACTAATGCAATATCCGCTTCACTACCATTTAGCCATACGAAACAAGGCTTATCAGCGATCTTTGTTTTAAGAAGTTGATAATCCTTATGAGACTTATTCATTTCAAGCCATGTATGGAGCTGAGTCTTGGCGTTGAAAAACTTTTTACCTCCTGATGGTGGTGTAGGATCCTGTGGATCTGGTGGAGTCGGAGGTGTCGGTGTATTATTGCCGATTTTTGCAATAGCACCGAGAATTTCTTGTTGCTGTTTGTCAGTTTTAACTAATAATTCCTTTACTGTCGGATTTTTTATTGACATGTTAGGTATATTATATACTAAATTGCTGTTAAAAGAAAAACTTTGATGTGTCCGCGGGAGGTGGCGCACCGCCTGACTCCTTCAATGTGACAACCATCGTAGAACTATGAGTACCACTACTAGTAGTGACGGTATAGCTTTGACCCGCTGTCGATCCAGCGCTTTTAAATTGAACATGAACAGATGTCCATGAGTCGAAACCTGTGGCTGAATAAAGTGTACCATACGAAGCATCTCCTGTGACACCCGGCACCTGATTTGTTGCTGCCATTACACCAACAACCATTTCATTTGATTGAGCAAGTGCTGCTGTAGCACCTGAAGCGTGGGTTGTAACCGCATCCGCAACAGCTTCAGCAATTTGATCTAATGGAGTAGTAGCCGAAAGACCTGATATTTCAAAAAAGTATGCAGCGGAGTCGGCCCAATTACCCCCTGAATAAAATCGTGTTGTTTTTGAGCCTGTAGTGCTTACATTTAAGATCAACCACAATTCAGCACGTCGATCACCAATGTTTACAGTTTCGTTTAATTCTACCCATAGTTGGCTATGAGTAAGATCAGTAAGTGTAGGAGCATCACCTTCACCAGCAGCAAGAGCAACAACCGCAGCATTTCCAGCTGTAAAAGAATGAGCATGGTCCCATTGTTGGACATACCCTCCACCTCCGTTTTTTGCTGATGATGATACTATTGCGTAAGCCATTATTTTTGTTTCTCTTTATCCTTCTTTATTTTTAGATCCTTATATTTTTTGTCAGCTTTGATCTTGTCTTCAGCGCCGACTTCAAGACCGGACTGTTTGCTTGTGATAGGTACTATATAAGTACTACCGTCAGTCAAATGAACAGTGAAAGTTTTGCTTTCCCCATTTTCTCCATCCTTATTAGGCACCAGCTTTGCTAGTACCTCAGGATCAAATACGTTGTCGAATGAATGTTTTGCCATAATTATGCTTGTACTCCATAAGCTAGTACGTCCCACTTAGTATCCGCTGCGTTATACATACACTTAAAGTACAACGTCTTGCCCGCTACTGTAGTAGTAGGAAGTGTGATACCAAGCGCTCGATAAATTGCATTGAAAGCAAGTGTTTGAGCTGATCCATTATCTTTAACTCTGATCCACAATTCCTGTCCGTCTGTTGGAGTTCCAGTTGGCGCACCAAATGTAGCACCAGCAGCAAGAGCTGTGACGGTGTACATATCATGATCATCAGCACTAGGAGTAGGTGTTGATGATGAAGCGACTGTTCCAACACGCTTAGTCATGCGCTTGTTGGTCATCGTTTGAGTATCAGTAGTTCCTATAACAGTTCCAGTAGGAACAGTTTTACCAGCCCATGAAGTGAGCGTTGCGCTGTATGCCTGTACGTTTGTACCAATCACAAGGCCGAGGTTTGTTCGCATTGCAGCATAGTCAGCAGAACCCAAGAAGGTTTGCATGTTTGCTGAAGGAGCAATACCAGCGTATGTAGTAAGGTTTGCTGAGTAAGCCTGTACGTTTGTACCAATCACTAATCCCAGAGTTGTTCGGACCTGAGCCGGAGTTCGTGAAGCCCAAGCTGAAGATACGGCAACTATAAAGTTGTCGGTGGTTGCAGTAAGACCAGCAATAGTAGTAAGATCGCTGTCCAAAGGCTGATAAGCAGAAGCAGCTGCGGAGGTTGTGAGATAAGTTGAGTTGTCATAAGTAATTGTTGTTCCTGATGCTTTTACAAATCCTGTTCCGTTGAGCTGTGCCTGTTTTGCAGCAAGATCAGTAGTGAGGTTTGTGATATCGGACTGAGGATGGGTGTGTGCTGAAGGAGCAAATGTTGCAGGAATACTTGTGAGAGAAGAATATGCGTGAGTGTGACTACTTGAAGCAGCATCCGTAATTCCATATCCTGCCAAAGTTGTAGGAAGACCTGAGGTGATATCGGCCCAAGCATGGGTATGTGAGGTTGATGCTTTACCGGCAAGTGCAGTATTTAAATCAGTTTGGTTAGAAAGAGTACCTCCGATAGATCCCCAGTTTACGGTTGCTGAAATTGCGGTCCATGCACCATCTCCTCGAAGGAAGGTTGTATTGTCCGCTGTTCCTGATCCAAGTCGAGCAGCAGCAACGGTCCCTGAAGTAATATCGGCACCGGAGTGAGCATGAGAAGCAGCAGCATAATCAGTTCCGGCTACAGCAACAGAAACAACACCAGCAGTTGCCTTAAGAATTCCAGCTAATGAAGCAATACGAAGTTCAGCTGGAAGATATACTTGTCCATTTTGATTTACAATAATTCGCTGTGCATTTGAAGCCGTTACATCCACAAGCGAAATTGAGTCTGCATCGTTGTATCCTGAAGACAATCTCCATTCTCGTGTACCCGGTTGGTTTGTTTTTAGTCGAAGTGTTGGAATTGAATATCCTTGAATATTGATATCTGATCCCGAGGTAATACCCGCAACAGTAAGACTACCCTGCATTGTCCAGTTTCCACTTGTTCCATCAACTGTGGTGTTTGGTGATGCAGAAGGTGTGCCGTGGTAGATATAAAGTGTGCCTTGATAGTTTCTAAAATAATGCTTTTTATATGTAGCAGTAGCATCATGTGCAATAGTGAGAGCTTGGTCCCCAGCATTGTTTAATACTACGTTCCCTGTAAATATTGCACCTGAAAGGTTGGCTTTGGCAGCAAGATCGGTAGTAAGGTTAGTAATATCTGATTGAGCATGAGTGTGAGTTGCACTTGCCTTTCCAGCTAAATCAGAAACGAGGTTGGTGATATCTGATTGAGCATGAGTGTGGGTACTACTTGCTTTCCCGTTGAGCTGAGTCTGAATTGCTGAAGTAACCCCCGCAACATATCCAAGTTCAGTAGATGTTACAGCCGATACAGCAACCTTGCCGGAAGTATCGGAAGCCAACGCTCGAGAAGCAGTAAGGTTTGAAGAGACGATTGTTGTAGCACCTCCGGTAATTGTTGCTTGCTTTGCGTTGAGCTGAGTTTGAATTGCTGAGGTTACACCGTTTACATATCCAATTTCAGTTGCAGTCGTTGTCGCTACTATAATTTTTCCTGAAGCATCTGAAACGAGAGCGCGAGAAGCGGTGAGGTTTGTTGTAACAAGACCACTAATGGCACCGGTCATTGCTGCTCGTGCGCGTGTATCTGTATAGTAAAGGTTTCCTGACTCAGCGATGTGTGAAGTATTCAAAACAACCACGCCAGTTTGACCGTTTACTGAAGTAACAGCATCGGTAGGTGAAGCAAGTTCAGACCAGTCAGCCATTGTTCCAGCAGTACCACCGTTATGAATGTATGTCTTACTAATATCACTTCGGATTGCAACATCTCCTTCTTGTGCAGTAAGTGCAAGTTGCGCTGCTTGTGAAGCAACAGTATATACATCAGTAAGTGCAAGAGCGTGAGTAGAGATCCGAGCATCAACAGCTGTATTAAAGTCAGTAATATTTGCTGCAACGTGAGTGTGTCCTGAAGCAGCAGCATCAGTAATTCCATAACCAGCTAAGGTTGTAGGCTTTGAAGTGAGTGATGCAAAAGTGTGAGTATGAGAAGTATCTGATTTTAAGTTAAGAGCGTTCTGAAGATCTGTTTGATTTGAAAGTGTACCAACAATAGCTCCCCATGTAGGAGTTCCTGAAGAAACAGGTATGTAAAATTCAAGGCCAGTACCATCTGAATTTACGCGGACCGCTTCAAGGGCATGACCTTTATAGGTATCGGGTGTATCGGTAAGTGAAATAAATTCCCGCGCACCTCCGGCAGGATACATGTGTGATCGAGGCCCAGCAAAACGATCCCAGTTTATAGCAATAGCTTCCTCAGGAATTTTTACCTCACCATCAAGAAGTTTTTTTATGATTTCATCCGCTGTCGGAGCTACCGGAACATCAATTTTAGGGATAAGAGGCAAGATCAGCTTTCGAAGTCGATCATCTGAAGGTGTTTCACCATCTTTTACCTTAGGAATGAGAGGTTTAATGAGTCCAAGCAATTTATCTACTGTCGGAGTTTCACCGTGACGTGGTTCAGGGATCAGAGGCTCAATCAACGCTAAAAGCTCCTCGCGTGAAGGAGTTTTTCCGTGGATAACTTCGGGGATATTGGGGATAAGTGGCTTAATAAGCTCCAAAAGCTCTTCTTTTGTTGGAGTATGGCCCGGCAAACCTTGAATTGTGACAACTTCAGCGCCCTTAAGTTCAATTTTTTGTTGATTTTTAAGAACCTCGACGATGTCTTCGAACGCTTTTTTATATAATTGGTAGAGTTGTCGATCTTTTTCCATGTTGTTTTTTATTATACCACTTTAGTAGCCGAGTTTCTTCTTAGCTTTAACATAAATTTCGTAGTCATCGTCAGAAAGACTGTCTACAATTTTTGCAACGGCATCCATATCGCCTTTTTCCTTCCAATGCTGAACTTCCAACACCACGTCGTACATCTTTTCTGTTTTTTCCTTCGTGGCAGCGCTCTTCTTAGCTGTTCGAATGTCCTTGTACATTTCGTAGTCCTCTTCAGAAAGACCATCAATAATGGCATTAGCTTCCTCTTCACGGCCAGTATTCACCAGTGATTGAACATCGTTGTAGATTTTTGTAAGTTCCTTTTTACGAGGTTCATTTTTTTCTTTAACCTCTTCAAGACGTTTCTCAGCTTCAGTTTTTGGAGCATTTCCTTCCTTCTTTTCAAAGTATGCTTTAGCGTCCTTGTTTGCATATTTACCAAATATATAAGCCTGAACATCTTTTGCAGGAGTTCCACCAACAGGGAACTGTTGTCTGCCAGCAGCATCAAATGATCCACCTTCCTCAACAGCTTTCCTTCCCTGAAGAGTTTTCTTAAGTTGAATACCACCCGGAAGTACACCCCATGCAGCATTACCTACATCCTTTAATTTCTTTTCAGTGTCTCGAGCATTTCCATATTGATCAGGAGTATTGAGAGCAGCCTTCGCAGCTTCAACCGGCAACTTCATAGATGGAGGTACTCCGAACTTATGATCACCAGTGATTTGTCCTGAGAATGGGATGAGTTCTTTTGGTTCCATTCCAAGAGCTGATCCCACGGTGTACACGAAAGCAAGACCACCAATGGTGTATCGAGCAATACCCATGTATTCCTTGTTTTTTGCCATTCCAGCGAGGAATTCAGTCTGTTTCACCGGATAGGTCAAGAACTGTAGAAACACCTTCACAAGGTCATTCTGAAGCGCCAGAGGAGTATCTATAGCTGAGTATTGGAACTGAGTATCACGAACGATCTTCTTACCATACTCAATAGCTTCCTCAAGACTTTTTCCTTGAGCAAGAGCTTTAGATTTAGCACCGTAATAAGCAGAGGCACGGTTCACTTTTTCAGCAGTATCGAACATGAGGAATAATCCCTTGTCGAGTTTCTCCATCGCTTTACCGGCAGCTGAGATGTTTCGGTCCGTAATGAAATTGTCGGCAAGCACACCAACTTCTCGAGCTTCAGCTAATCCTTGCGTTGCTATTTTGGCATATCCGATAGCAGTATATTTTTCACCGAGTTTTGCATAGGTGTTTACACCCTGAGATAGGTTTCGAAGTGCTGATCCTACGTTTGCACCGAGCATACCACGGAATGTCATTTGTCGAAGGAAGCGACTGATCTTAGCAACAGGTCGAGCGCCGAGCTTGTAGCCAAGCATTTGCTTCATGGTGTTATCAACAGCAGTATCAAAATCAGAAGGTCGCATGTTTACGCGATCCGCAAACTTCTTTATGTAGTCAAACTGACTCTTCTCAAGTTTTTGTGCAACATCTGACAACTGAGAAAGAGCAGGGTCCATGTGTACCTTTCGGGTAGCACGCTTAGTGTAAGCATCAAGGGCAGCGACAAAATCTTGTTTGTATCCAGCAGCACCAAGACGCTTCTCGAGGAATGGATCGTACACGGATCCGGGAACTTTATCAGATATAAGTTTTGCGAGGTCTTCATCGAATTCTTTTTTAATAAGCTGATCATCAAAAATGTGAGTGATGTAGTGTGAGATACGCTTGTCTTCAGGAAGTCCAAGTCGATCAGCCCATTCTTCAAGATACTTCTTTACTTCATCAGCAATCTTCGCTTCCTTTGCCGAAAGATCAACAGCTTCTCCATCAAGGTATCGGAATATTTTTGTATTCTCTTCGGGTGTAACTTGCTTAGCCCACTGAGAAATCTTCTCAATATTCTTTGGAAGTTCCTGAACGTACCCCTCGTGAGATCGTCGAATGTCATCGAACTCTTTTGAGAGTCCCATCTTACGAAATACATTTTCAGGTGTTCGAATAGCATCATGAAATCCCACCTTCTTTGAAAGAGGTGTAGGAGTTTTTCGGACAGCTTCATCAAACGCAGGAAAAGCAGTAGGAGTATTAGGAGCATCAGGAACAGTTTTATATCGGTCCTGTTCAGCAACCTTTTCAAGTGATCGAACTTCTCCGGTAGACATTGAGTCTACTGCTCTATTAACGGTCTTTGGTTTTGGTTGAAATCCATTAAGGATCTTTTGTTTTACCGAAGGAGTTTTTTCTATCACCTTTTCAAGAGCATTTGCGAGACGAGCATTAGGTTGATTTGGATTTACACCATACCGTTCAGCAAGACGACGAACAGCAATTTCATTTTGAACACTAGGTTTTGCATTTGGAATACGGCTTCGGTCAATGAAGGTCAAAACTTCTCCAAGATCTTCATCGTGTATGTTATCAAACTTAGCTGTTCCCGGAACATCTCGAGATGTGTTTCGAACGATTGAGTCGATAGGACGTGGAACTCTTTGATCGGCAATAGCCTGTCGAAGTGCCTTCTTTTCAGCTGAAACTTCAGCCATCCCCTTCTTATAGTTTGCTACTTCGTCTACAAACTTTCGTGGATCATTGATACCAGTTTCAGCGATTATATCCTCCATTTTTCGAACCGGCTTGTTTCGAACATTTCCAATATCAACAATATCCCCTTCCTTTCGCATCAATTTTCTTTGATCAACTTGAGCAACAGGATTATCTCGAAGCGCTTGTTCCTTTATTTCAAGTGCAATCCTTCGTTCCTCAAGCTCTCGAGGAAGTGGAGCTTTTGTGTTTTTTGGAACATCAGTAACCTTCACACTATTTAAGTGGGCTTCAATAACTTTTCGATCATTTGTTTTTGCAATATTGTGAGCAAGATCATCAACAACATCATCACTCGCACCAATACTCTTCAAATAAGTTCGAATGGAGTTTTTGTCACCAGACTTTACGAGTCGCTCCAACATATCAGGAGCAACTTGTTTAAGAAGTGTCTTACCTCCACGTCCACCCGGAACAGCATCGAGGATCGGCATAAGACTACCTACAACCGGAGCAAGCCATTTTTCAGCCTTTGATCCTTCAGGAATACCAACCATACGAGTCATGTCCTGTCCTTCAGTTGTTACAGAGAAAGGCTTATCAGTTCCATACATGAAGCTCATTACCTTTCGATCGAATTCACTTTGAGGAGCAGGAAGCTGAGTTGAGATTGGCTTTTTAAAACCAGTCACTGCACTTTCACCGGTAGAGATCATACCCTGTCCGAGAGTTGCAAGTCCTCGCGCAGTACCCTGAGCCATATCCTTACCCACAATAAGTGTCTCTTTTGGAAGACCGAGAACGGTATTCTTAATAAGCCCACGAGTTGTAGGAGTAAAAGTACCGTCAGTGTTTTGTTTAACATCCGGCGCTATTTTATCGAGGCCCTGCTTACCATAGTTGATAATCGCTGCGCCTCCTTTTTTAATTATCTCGAAGGGTGATAATGGCATGTTTATTTATTAGTATTCTCGCCCGCCCGGAGTCTTACCTTTTTTCGCTTTCTCTGCTTTCCACTTATCGTATTCAGTTTTTAATTGAGCTTTATTCAATCGAAGTTTATCGCTCGTGATCAAATAATCACGGAAGGCAGGTTCAGTTGCGGTAAAGAATTTGATTGCATCCTCACCGAAGATTTCAGCATTTTCAACTTCTTGAGCAAGTGCAGGAGTAAGGTTGAAAGGCTTGATCGTTCCATCAGGCATAAGAATACCTTTTTCTTTTCCTCGAATGGTGTATCCACCTTCCATACCACCCTTTGTAACTGTCTTCGCGATCTTAGCTGCATCATATTTAGCAGCAAGTTTTGCGTATGCTTTTGCGTTCTTTTCAGCTTCGAGCTTAGCTTCTTTAGCAAACTTCTCACGTTGAGTCTTAAAGTGAAGGGTATATTTTTCAACAATACCAAGTGTCTTACGATCAGCTTCATTTTGTAGTTTGAATACTTCCTTCCAGATATCCTCTTCTGTTTTTGAAAGGTCGCCCTTAGTCTTGAGAATTTCCTCATCCTTAGAAAGGTTGATTTCATCCACAGTTTCATTGAGCTTGAGTTCAATCTCACGATTTTCCATTTCGTATGAGGTTCGGAGTTTTTGAGCTTGCGCTTGATACTTCTGTTCAAGAGTAGCAATAGCCTGAGGCGCTGCACCGGTAGTATTCAACGCTCCAAGTTTTGCCAACATACCTGTCATATAGTTCTTAGCAGCAAGTCGGTTCTCTTCAACTTGATCAGCTTCAATAGCAAGCTGTTTCTGATTTCGTTCGATAGCAAAATTAGCCTGAGCGCGCATGTTATGCTCCTCAGTTTTTGCTCGAACTTCAAGAAGTTTGATTTCCTCTTCTGCTTGTTTTCGTCGCTGTTGAACAAGACCCACCTGTTGAGGTGTTCCGAAATAAAGTTCACGATATTGTTCAGGAATACTTTGTTCAAGAGCAATTTGTTCTTGATAAACCTCTTTTTCAGGAATAAGAGACTCAAGCGCTCGTCGATCTGAAGGATTTTTCATAGCACCAAGATAATCGTCGAGTGTCTGAACTTCTCGAGCTGTGTATGTACCATCAGGGTTCATGACATATCTTCGATTGTCCTCATATCCATCAGAGTATTGAACACGCCAACTTCCATCAGGATTTTGAATTTCTCCTGTTACCTCCACTGAAGGATTTGCTGTGATTTTAGCTGCAATATTACTTACATTTCCACCCATTTGCTGATATTGCATCAGAGACTTTTGGAAGTCCGGATTTTGCATAGCTGCTTCGAACTCTTGAGATGATCCGAAAAGTCCAGCAAATTGATCAGTGAAACTTTCAAGGATAGCTTTTTGCTTGTCCTTCTTTTCGTTCTTGTTTACCCACGGATCATTTGTAACTGAGTCCATCTTCATTCGAGCATTGCCGAGTGTTTGGTTGAAACCAGCGATTGTCTTTGGGTTAAAGGTATAAGAAGTAAGAGCCGATGTTTGGCTCTTCAACTGAGCTTGTTTTTCTGCTGCCTTTGCTTGCGCTTGTGATCGAGTAAGTCCTGCATAATCATCATCAGCAATACCAGCAAGACCGTATTGTTTTGCAAGACTTTTAGACTCACCACCAGAAAGAGTTACAGGCGCTCGATAGGTTGAGAAGTAAGATGTAGGAATACGGTAATTTGGATCACTTTGATAGTCTCCAATTTCAGACATTGGAACACCGAAGCCGGTAGCTTCTTTGGTGATCGCAGAATTATCATATTCTCCACGTCCTGCTGCTCCATACTTCAGAGCGTCTTGATAAGCCTGACTTTGATTTGTTATACCAGATGTTCCCGCTGGTGATTTAGGAGCTGTATTACCATAAGACAAGGTTTCACCCACGGCGATCTTGTTTGGATCTCCTGACTTATATCCAGTCAAGCTGGATACTGGTACACCTAAGGCTTTTGCAATCTTGCTTAGGCTATCCCCGGGTTTTACGACGTAGGTTGCCATTTGTATTGTTGGTTAATTATTCTAGCTCTATCCAAGTTCGGGCTTGCCACAAGTAGATAGGAGAAGCGCTATTGTTTCTAATCTTGTAGTGAAACTCATTTGTAGTTTCAGGAAGAGTGTAATTCACACTTATTGGCTCGACCAAAAAACCGTAAGTTGTATTTATGGTAGCTACCACACTTTCTTTGTGAAGAATTTGCAATGAGATGTTGTCCGTTGAAACATACTCAAACTGACTAGCAACACCAAGACCCATCATGATGTGTTTTGTTCCAACTTGAACAATTACATTCTGACCTCCGAAGCCATAGTTATCATGGTATGAGTGCCAATTTGAGAACCATCGTCCTGAAGTGTGCCAATCGGTACCTCGTCTAGCCCATTCACCAACAGGGTTTCCGCTTTGGAAAGTTATAGTATTTGCTGTTGTATCAACAGTAAACTTTTTTCCTGCCATTGCAGTTGAGTTATGACCAATATAATAGTAATCATTTCCACTTGCTCGGAAGATACGCATTGTATCGTGGCCGTTCATACTGCTTAATGCAGTCCCGCCTACTGATGAAGTTAAACTTGATACGTTAATTAAGGCTGTATTTCTTCGATCGAAGTTTACATTTTCATCATAAGTACTTCCCATCCAGATGAATTTATCAGTCGCAATTTGAAGTGCTGCATGAGTATATTTACTGTTCATGAGCGCACCACCCATAATGTTCAATTCACCTCCGAAAGATACTGAGGTTCCTGACACAGAAACCACGATTGTTGTAGGACCAGCTGCCTTTAGGTAGAAAGCCTGAAGTTTATCAGTTCCGTTTGCAATGAGTTTTGTCCAAGTAGGTGATCCAGTAATGTTGAAGTTTGCACCGTATGAAGGCACAGTTCCAGCGATTGATACTACGTTGTATGTAACCTGAGTACCGTTACCCCATGCAACTACAGCTTTATCGGTTCCTACAGTTTCGCAAGTTGCTGATCCAGCGATTGCAGTAGCAGCAATTTGAACAACTGCGTTCATCGTAATTGTAGTACCTGAGATTGTTGCAACACGTCCAGTAGCAAACGATGTTGTTCCCGGAAACACGAAGAACAATTTATCGGTACTAACCATACACATATCTACCAATTCAACATCGGTATTGTCGTCGATAAGAACCGGAGTACCGAATGTCTGAAGTCCGTTTGCATCAACTGAGGCAATAACAAGATACATACCAGTTGTACCTCCATGTTGGTTATACATCCAAGCTACTCGAGAAGTATCAAGAGGAATAGCTTTTATAATTTGATTACTTCCGTGAGCAGTAAATGGCGCACCAAGAACAGCTCGAGTTCGTTTCTGAGTATAAATTCGAGGAGAGATTTTTCGAAGTCGTCTTATCGCACGTCCAAAGTGATCAGGAAGAACAACTTTTCGAGAAGCACCAGCAGCAATAAGATCTGAGGTAAATGCAAAATCTGAGTTTTTCCATCCACCTTGACCCTGTTGGTTGTAATCATCAAAGTTAGTCCATGTCGCATCGTTTACATCAGCAACCGAAGCGTAACCTGATTGGTTTGACCAGTTTGAAGACCAAAGACCTGTATCAGTTTCAGTTTCTCCTACGCCCGCGCGTGTAGTTCCAAGAGTAGCAGCATCCCATGATCCAGCAGTTCCACCTGTTGCAATAGAGTTTCCAGCAGTACCAGCTGTTTTTGCTGTTACAACCAAAGTGTTTGTTGTCCATGAAGTTGCAGCTGATACCTGAGGATTTTCCGACATTGAGGCAGCATATTGAGTTCCGACGGTTCCGGTGAGGTTTATTGCATCAATGAGGTTCTGTTGAGAAGCAGCAAGAGACGCACCGATTTTGATGTTTCCATCCACATCAGTGAGAGTCGTCTGCCATGTATACGTTTTTCCACCCACCACAGTCGTCTGACCGTTCGTAGGTTGGATCGACAAGGTGTATGTACCTTGCGATGCTATCGCGTTGTACAGGAAGATCTTTCGGAAGATTTCCTGAAACATCATTGCTGGCGTCGAGAACAAATATGTCCCCTTCGGAGCAGTTGCGCCCTGATTTTTTTGTTTGTTTGCGTTAATTACTAACATATATTTTTTAATTACTAATTATTTTTGGTAATGCTGACCACCCGATCTCCCGAGTAGTTGATCTTCCATGTCGAAACCCCATTGAAGATTGATTTAAGACTATCATCCGCGTTGTAACTCAGAACATAAACCTTACCCAACTGATTGTCTCGAACCGTCTTTACTCTTCCGTAAGAGTCATAAGTAAGAGTCGCTGCGTTCAATCCGGTTGTTGCTCCACCGAACACCAATGAAAGAACGTATGCCATTGTAGCAGCATCGTTCGCTCCTACCGGAGTAGCAACTTGGACCGGCAGAGTGAATGTTTCCGGTCCAGTATGTACGTTAGTTCCATTAAAGGTGTTATTACCATTAAAGGTATTGTTTCCACCCCATATTGTATTGTCGTTTGCATCAGGCTTAAGGTCGATAGCAGCGTTCATGAGAGCTAGTTGATCTTTCAAATCAGACCAATGCTCCGCGGTAAGCGTCATTTGTACCAATTCATCCGCTTCGTGAGTCTGAGCAGTAGTGCCTCCAAGACCTCGATCTGAGGCAAGGGCGATAGTAATGTAGTTACCACCTCCATCTGTACCTTTTCCTGTATATCGAACGATCTCACGCTTTGTAGTAGATGCACGATTGATAACTAAATATCCGTTTGTGGGAGTAGGGAGAGTTGTAATGTAGAAGTTTCCAGCGCCAACAGAATTCCATTTTGTTAGTATTGTTGTCTGAAAAAAGTTTTGGACATTTTCGATTGCCATGTTGAAAATATTATACCACGCTAATAATTTTGCTACTAGAAAACAGCTTCTCCGGTTGCTCCATACCCATGAAGGCAAATTGAGCGATCGTGAATGTTTCGTCTAGTTCACTGTTTCCAAGTCCCAAAACTATCGCCTGATTTTTTGAGAGGAAAGAAACTCGTTTTTTAATGAACGGACTGTATTCAATAGATCCAGCCACACCACCAGCAAACAATCCATCCCCAAACATAACCTCACCAATTAGCGCTCCGAACGAACTGTTACCGAGGAAGAATGATTTATTCTTTTCCTCAGCAAGGTCGGACGCTTCCTGACGAATAGTTAGTTCAATGGTTCCCACAAGATCCTTAAATAGAATGTCGAGGTAACGGAATATTCTGAAACGATTGAACTGTTTATCTTGAAGTCGTCGAAAGAACACCTGAGATGAAATAGGTGTAGCTATATCATTTAAACTAGCTGTCCATCGAATAGCTCCGAACGGCGCCACAGCTTTTGTGCTGTATACGTTTCCATCAACAACCATGAAGTCGTTTACACGCGCCTTATCTCGTCCTGTATATTTTGTCCAAGAATTTTTATAGAGAGTATGACAAACAAAGACCGTATCTACCGTTCCTGTTTCAAGAGGTACACCAAGATAGAAGCGTCGGTTCTCATAGAACACGATCACCTTCTTAAAATTTTCTATAGAAACACGCTTAAGAGTTTCTTTAATTGGTTCAGAAATAACCGATTGGTTAATACCGAAGATACCTGAGACGTTGTCAGAGAAACCGATAGCTCGCACTTCACGTCCGGTGAAGAACCATAAGTCGTTTTCAACCCATGACACAGCCTTTCGAGAACATGCTCCATAAGTACCCGATTGCTGTTCGAGTTTAGGCACGAAGAGACTGACAACCTGATCGTAGTTGAAGGTGAGTTTCCAAATACTATCTTGTTTGAATATGAGCATGGTTCCATAGTAATTTTTCAGGTTGGTTATACTATCAGTTCCAAGTGGTTTAACAAGATCAGTCGGAGTGAAGGTAGTAGGATTTCCTACGTTTGAATAATAAGCAGTAAGAGGTTCAGCTGTTACACCCGCGATGAAAAACCGGTCTTCAAAGACTTCGGTGATATTTCCTTTAGGAGCAGTATCGTATTCTGTTAAAGCAGTTCCGGTCCATTTAAAGAAGTTCTCTACGCCGTTGCCACCATAGAGTTCGTCGTTGTAGACAGTAAAGCCGAATTCCGCGCCTTCAGTGTAGACTCGAGTGACTGTGTGAACTCCAGATTGAGTACCTGAAGTGTTAATAGCTGCTCCACCAACTGTTGCTGAAAATTGAAAAGCATCTGAAGTTAATCCGGTTGCAATTACATAATAAGTGGTTCCAGCTGTTACACCTGTAGGAAGGGCGCCTGTTGTACTAAAAGTAATAGGAGTCCCAGCTTTAAAACCATGAGCCACCAGAGTCGCAACCGCCGGTGAGGCCACTGTAATTGTGACGGTCCCCGCTGCTATATCTGTCCAAAGTCCAGTACCGCTACTATAGTATTTCAGGCTTTTACCAGTACCAGCAACGATAAAAGAGTTTCCATTTTTCTTTTTGAAATAGAAGAGTGAGTGAAGAAGAGACGCCTGAGCATTTCCGAACAGAGCAATACCAGTATCTTTTGTGAGATATCCTTCGTCCACGAAGTTCATGTTTACAGGAACACTTCGACCGTCGGATGCGTCAACGTCGATGATGTCTTGGAGGTTGTCCTGTATGATTGTGAATTTTTGTTGTCGTAATGGCATATATTTTTACCAATGATGCGGATCATTATTGTTGTTATACCCTCCGAACATTCTGATACCATTGAACATAGTACCTCCTCGCTGAGCATCCTCTTCATAATTTGAAAGAGTAGCGATCTTATCCTTGATCATGTCGTCGTACTTTGTTTGGAAGAATTTTGAAAGCTCAACATCCTGAAGGTCCTCATAGGCTCGATAAAGAATTCCATAAACAATAACTTCATCGAAGTAATCATCGAACATTGGCTGACCTCCGGCTTCAAGGTCCTCATACTTTGGATAGTATTTGATATTTAAACTTGTTGTATTTCGAGGAGATACGCGCATTACTCCACCTTCAATAGACACGGCATTACTAATTCCAGAGTCTCGAGTGAAGTCTGAAATATTTAACTCAACGAAGTGATCGTTTCCTGTAACAGAATAGGCGTCGGCATACATTGTTCCAAAATCTGTTGGAAGCGTGCCGACACCGTTTACAAAAACTACCGTAGCTGATTTGATCGCACTATTAGGAAAAATTTTTCGTGCAATGTCCTTATACGCAAGGTTTGCGTAGATCAAAAGTGTCTCTTCATCAAGAATTTCCGTTCCTGTTTCAAGAAGTTTTTTACGAGCTAATGCAATTATTTGTTGAGTAGTCATTGTTGGTTTTATTATAACAGGCTTATCGCTGTCCCCGAAGGGACAGAGTAAGCCAATTAGACTTAGATGGTTGCTCGGAGAACTGCACCACGGCCACGGTTTCCAGCGAAAACTTTTCGTCCCCATGTGAGCAATCCTTTACAGGTTGTCATGAATGAGTTTGGATCGTTATCTGAAGAAACAATGTTTACCTTCATAATTTGAAGGGCCATTGAACAGAATTCCTTTGTACCAGCAATGAACCACCAACCAGTAGTGTTGTTACCAGGGATGAGTTCTGAAGTGTAAACTTCGAAACCAGCGATTCGTCCGATACGAGCGCCTTTTACAGCCTCTTCGTATGCAGCTCCAACCGCAGGGATGAACTCAGGAGCCTGAAGAAGTACTCCTTCAAATTCTGAGTTTACGACGATAAATCGTCCATCCTTACCAGTCAACTTATTTCCGAGTTTTGTTCGGAGAGCTACAAGCTGTGCGTACACGTTTGTCTTTGTAAGGACAACGGCTGTAGCAGCATTGATAACATAAGTAGCACCGGCTGAGATTGCACCACCTGTATATGCTGTTCCACCAACATCAGTGATTGTGATTGTTGTACCGTTAGTGAAGCCAGTAACAAGGTAGTAAGTCGTATGACCAGCTGCCTTGAAGTAACCACCTACCATCGCTGCTGTGAAAGCAGTACCAGTACCAGTTACAACACCTGTACCAGTCGCTACTGCAACTGTACCTGTGTTATAGACGTTTCCAACAGCGTTGTCTCCGTCCACATTCTTTCGCATGTAGTCAAGAATGTCTGTGTCGATAAGAACCTGCATGTCCTTCTTTGAAGTTTGTGCATATTCATTGATTGTATCGACATCGTTCTGAAGTTTATCAATATCATCTACTGTGAACTTGAAGTAGTGTTGCTGATCAATGATAAGGTCTTCATAAGTAGGAACTAGATCCTGCGCAACGAGGGTCATGTTCTTAGTGTAAGGACTCAATACGAGTTTACCGAGGGTTCGGACACGAACTCGATCACCTTCATTACGAATTTCACCTTCGTAATTGGTGTTTGTGATTTTTGTATAAATTGTTTCGTTATACAAGAGACTTACCAATTTAAGTGAGTACTTAATCGGAGTCAGTGCGGATAAATTGTTAGCCACGTTTGTAAGTTTAGGTTGTTAATCCAACCCCTTACGGAGTCGGGCTATTTCAACTTACCTGAAGCCATATCCTCATCGAACTGTTTGGACAGCTGAGCGAACTTAGCGGGATTTTCTGTAGCAAGACGGTTCCAATCTTCGATTGAACGTGTGGCAGTAGGAGTTTTATCTCCACCTTTCGCACGCTCAATTTCAATACGGTCGTTTTGCTCCATTGCTCTCTTAGCTCCTAGATCCTGTGCTTTGTCGAAAAGGTGAACTTTCGCAAGATCCTTCAATATATCTGCAATATTCTGTGGAACATTGTTTGGATTGAAGTACTTTTGCTTGAATTCATCTCGAGACTCGCGCAGTTCAGGATACTGAGTTGCAACTTGTTCAAAAGCATCACCCCATTGTTTTTCGTTAAACGATTGCTTAGCAAAAGCCAATGCGGGATCTTTATATACCTCGTTAAGAGTCTGCTTTTTTATACTGTTAGTATAGGCAAGCAAATTTTTCTGCTCTTCCTCTCCTAGCTGATCGAAACCGGGGATGCCATCAGTATCGTTACCATAGCTGGTGCCGGGATCCTTTTCAGGTTCCTTTGTAGAATAAAGTGCTTTGAGTCGCTCAACTTCAGCCTCCGCTTTTTTCTTCTCTTCGAGAAGTCGGAGTGCCTCTTTTGATGACTCGCTGAACTTAGTCTTGTAGTCGATATCGTCGTTGGCAGGGACTTTATCGTTGCCTTGTCCGGTTGGCGCCGTTCCCGTCTCACTAGGGTTGGGAGCTTTTGGAGTTCCGTCCTCGTTTAGGTTTGGGTTGTGTTCTGACATATATTTGGTCCGTCCTTTGCCTTTCCATTCCGATACCGGCGAACCGGTACCGAGAGGAATAACAAAGGGTTTGGAATTAAACTAACTTTATAATTATTTTCCTGCTTCTTTTGTTTCCTTCTTTTCTGCTTCCTTATCAGCCTTCTTTTGCTCAGCTGCCTTTTCCTTTTCTACTCGTTCTGCTTCCTTTTCAAGAGTCTTTACTTCTTTTTCAAGCTCCTTAGCTTTTTCAGCTCGCTCTTCAACAATTTTTTCTTGAGCCTCAGTTCGAGCTTCTCCTTCCAATGGCTTAGTAGCGTTAAGCTCAAGTTCAGCAGCCTTATTTCGAGCATCTCGAATGATATGCTCCTGTTCCTGAAGGGGTCGATTTTCGTTAATAATGCGCTCTTCGCGAGTGAGGGGTGTAGTCTCTACCAATACTTCAGCAGGGTTTTCACCTTGTAGGTAAATTGCCTTATCTGCTTCAGAAAGGTAATCTTCTCGAGCTTTTAAGAACGCGAAGTCTGTAGCATCGAGATCGCGGTAGTGCTTCTGCTTGATCACATTGATCGCAGTTTCTACTGTCATACCATCAAATCGTTTGAAATCCATAAATTTTTTTGTTAATTACTAACTTATAATTATTTGACTACTGTCATACTTTGAATTATATAACAGTTTTTATAGTCAAGCTATTTTCTCTTCTTGAGACGTTGCTTAACTTCCTCTGCAACCATACGCGCTTTGAACGCATCGGTCACAGATCCATCATCGTTGAAGTCCGGAGCATTATCATACGACCGTGCTGTTTTCAACGCCTTTGTGTCAGCATCAGCACGCAGCATATTTCGCTTTGCATTGAGCTGCGCAGGTGCCGACAAAACATTGGCGGTAGCATTGATAACACCATTCTTCATTTTCGTAACGAAGTTTGGCTTTTTAAGTGGGACGGCTCCCAACTTTCCGAGCTTCAACTCCGTATATCGCTTACCATCGGCTGTAGCCATTGGCTCAGTTCCGATAGTACCCGATCTATTGAGACGCACATCGCTGAGGTCCACTTTCGTAGAAGCAGCTTTTCGTGCGATCTCTTTTGTTTTTCTGAAGTATGTATCTTTACGCATTTTTTTGCTTTGATTGATCTTGTAATTCTCTCCTTCGCAGCTCGACCATGCCGTCGGCGATCTGCCGGACCTCCTTATACAGCACGCTGTCTTCGGGGATCTCGTTTACCGCCACTATACTTTCATATCCGGCTTTTTTGCTTTTGAGGATAGCCCAAAGAACTGTCTTTTTAGCTCCGGTTCTATCGGCTATTTTATCCTCAATTCGCAATGTTAGATCAAGTTTATTCATATTATTGGTTTAGCATGTTGTTAATTTGCTGCTCGAGCATAGCCTTCTCGAGTTTTGGACTATTTAAAAATGTCTGTATTTTTGTAATGAATTCGAGTTTCATTTTTAAGAAAACATCAGCACGTCCAACAGTCTCAGGGTTAATGAGCTTCTCTTCTACTTGCTGTTTTTCAATTTCCAAGAACCTAGCAACATCATCATCAGTGAGTTTGCGACCATTGAGAATGATCTCCCATTGACGATAGGTTTCTTTTTCCTCAGCGGTGAGTTCTGAAAATTCATTCACATTCCGCTTTTTTAATAATCTAGTTAGGACATTGCTCATGCTGTTTGTTGTTGCATCATCTGGCTATTGTTAAACATACGACCAGTTGCCTGACCTGTTGGCTGAGCCGGACCTCCCGCAGCAGGATCACCTCCCATAGGATTTTGAGGCTGCTGCATTTTCTGATCCTCGAACTGCATCGCTTGCTCAATTTCATCAGTAGTCCAATCCATAAGTTCGAGCTGCTTTCGCTTCGCGATCTTAAGCGCTACAGGGTTATCGGCAAAATTTGCAATAGTGTACTGAGCTTTCTGAAGTGCAAATTGATCAAGAGCATCAGCTTCAGACTTCATAATTACCTGACACTGATAACCTTCTGGCATGAGCCAATCTGAAGGATAGATATCCTTCTTGTATAACTCTCCATCGGCACCCTTCTTGTACAGAGTAAGAATTCCGTTAGTGTTGTTAGACAAAAGTTCGTAGAAAATTTCTCCGATCTCTTCCCATGCGCGTCGGTAGTGTTTTGAAGAAGTGGTGTTTCGCTGTCCTGAGTTCTGAAGACTAAGTTCAATTTCACCAAGAGTGGTTCGACTCTTAGTTTGCTCTCCTCGTTCAGTAGCAGTTTGCGCAACAGAAGATTGAATAAGATCCTTTAAGAAGCCGATCTGCTGAGTAGTATCGTTTAGAGGCTCGATGCGAACTTGCTGCAAAACTTCTGCTGGATTTCCCGGCACGCCATACATTCCGAAAGGTTTTGGATCGAAGGCTTTTGGCTGGAACGTACCATTCATTGTGTTGAAGAAGTACATACCGAAGTTTCGATATGCACGGTTTTCCACATCTTGTGAGATGTACATATTCACCACCTTGTTGATTGTTCGAACAGAGTCACCCTTTCCATCACACCAAATGTCATTGAGGTCAGGATCATCAGCCCATGTAACAATAGGAAGTCGTCCAATACCAAGAGCAAGTTTAATTGGCTTGTTATAGAGAACAACTTTATCAGCACCAAAAATAATCAGGTGTCTTACGAACTGATTTTTTTCTACATCCCATACCATCTTGTAGCTCTCGTTTATTTCAACAAGAACTTCTGAAGCGTTGTAGTCATCGTAGTTACTAGCACCAAGATCGCGGAGTCGCTGTACTTTTTCAAGGTAGGCTTCCTGAGTATTTTTCGCCTGAATAATTCCTTCTTTTGTATCTAAATATGCCTTGAGTTCGAGCTTCGCTTCACCATCGTATTTTCGGTTCGCAAGAATTTCTCGGAGTGGTTTGAAAATTCCTGTTCGAATAATGTATTGCGCGGAGTTGAGGTTAAGAGGATTTACTCGAGGAGATATTTCAATATCATACGGATCAATAAGATCAATGAAAATTTCCCCCGCGCTCATTCCAACTATTTTGAAAGACCTTCCTTGAAGGCCCACCACTTTTTTATCTACTTGATCAAGAATATCTAAACGTAGTTTGTCGTAGTAGTATCCCCAAATTTCATCCACAATAATTTCTCCGTTCTTGTGCTTATTGGTTCTACCCCTAGACTTGAAACGCATTTCTGGCGGTTCATCAATTTTTGAAATCCATGTCTGCACGGTTTCGCGCATTACCGGAATGTTGATCGCTTGTCGCTGCGTCAACCGATTTGTGTCTACCTTATCACGATAAAGAGAATAGTTTTCGTTCCATTGTGAGAAGCGTCGTTTCTTAAATGCAATCGACTCTTCTTTTTCTTTGCGATGTTCGCTGAGTAGTTTTTCTTTTAATAGCATGTTAAAAATATTATACCACAAGTAAATCTTATCCAATACCAAATTCCGGATACATTGATTGAACTCCACCGGCTTGCACGATTTTGGTCATTGAGTGTTGAGTAACAGGTCGTGGAGGAATATCCCATACCGCCAAAGCTAATGACATCATTCTATCATCATGTTTGTCTTCAGGTACAGTAATTCTTGTTCGACCATTCGCCGTTAGATCCCAAACAGCTGCCTCGAGTTGTTCGATCAACTCAGGATCATCAGGAATTTTTATTTTGTCCTGCTCCAAAAGTATTTGAAGATTTACCAACAACTCATTTCTTGAGTTATATGTAAAAGTGAATGGTGCAATGTTGATACCTTTGTTCAAAAGGTCGTCTACCACAGGGGTTCCTACTCCGGTCGCGTCCATTATGATGCGACCCTTGTTATGACGGTAGAAGGCAGCTTCAATTTTTGCTTTTTGAAGGGTGTAATCTATGAGATTGAAGCTATCCTGAGGACCTACCTGAAAAGTAGTCAGGTTAAAAGGGGTGAGTACCGTGTAGTCGTTCGCTTTCGCAAGGTCCACGCCCACCTGATAGAGTCCCATGTCCTTATGCTCGTAACTTGCCAACGGATACGTCCTACTTCGCACGTTTTTGAACACCGCACTAGCATTTTCCGTAAAATCACACTCATATTCCTGCAAATACAGCGCTGAAGACATGGTCATCTTCTGTTCTAACAGGTCTACCTCCGGAACAGCCTGAGTTTTTGATACCGGAAGGACCTCAACGAACCATTTTGGATTTTTTTCCGCGTTTTTTAGCAATTCATACGCATGATTTTGGCCTCGGGGTGTGTATACGAACACGGCCCACCCGCCGTTTTCAGCCAAAATTGGTGAAATAAGGTTCCACACCTCCGGCTTCATCAAGGAGTATTCGGAGAATACGACTCCGACCGGGTTGGTTCCGACCACTCGGTCAATATTTTCTGCTCCAATGAGCTGAAGAATAGATCCATTCATCAACGTGATCATCATTTCAGTCTGATTGATGTTTTTTACGATCTCTTTAGGAAAATGGTCCAAAAAACGGAAGCCGTCTTTATCGGCCCCGTTCCAAATAACCTTTCGCGCTTGGTTGTATGTAGGCAAAAAGTAGAAATATGTACCCACTCGCTCCATCATTTTCTTGGGTAGATTGGAGAAAATCATCTTGTCCTTACCCATACGTCGATGGCCGACAAGAATAATTCGTTTTATACCCTCATCCCACGCCCTAAGAGTAGGTATTTGATACCATCGAGGAGTAAATTGATACGGTAGAGTAATAGTCGCTGTTGACATTTGCCAACATTATACCATGAGTCTCTTCAAAAGTTCACCATTCTCAAGACACCCGCACTTCGAAACAGTTTGTGTGGGATGGTTCGGACACAAATTATCCTTTTCCTTATACTCGTTGAAGAGTCTGATTACCTCCGGATCTGTTTCTTGTGAAACCTTCTCAGTAGGCTCGATCTCCTTCTCTTCGCAAAACTTTTTGAGCGCAGCCTTAATAGCACCGGATACTGTGTAGCCTTTTGCCACTAAACCGTTAATGAGTAAGTCTGTTTGCTTGTCTGTTGATATATTTCGCCTTGTCATGTGTGTATTTTAGCATAGTGTGTATGCGTGTGTAAAGGTGTGTATAACTATACACAATCGTGTGTATAGAGACGAAGCGCTGAATTTTTCGAAAAAAGTAAAACGGCCCTGTCGATAGGCCGTTTTTTGGGACATTCGTATTGAAATAAATAATTCCGATAGGATATAAGTAGTCCTGCTTACCCTATGGGTATCAGGATAACTATTTTAACTAAAAAAAGCAAGTGGATAAGTTGTGGCACAATAAAAACCTCGCGTTGTCAACGAGGTTTAAAAAAATAGGTCTGTAAAATATTGACCCTGTACGGGATTGTGACTAAAAAATTTTTGGTGACGTACCCCCGTGTATACCACCCCTACCCTATACACATACATATAGACTATACACACATATACACACACTCAAACAAAAGGAATGTCTTAAGAAAGACATGATCTATTGTGTGTTGTCTTCGACAACACGGCCCGCCTCGCTCGGTGCCACGTCTACGGCCTCGGCTTCATGGACCACGGGCGCGGGTGCGCTGTCCTTTGAATAGTTGACTATGTTTATTTGTACGTTAGGCGGTGCGGGTTCGTCGTCTTCGGTATACTTTGCCTTTGCCAGTGTCTTTAATACAAACTTACTCACGTCCGCTTGTAGCTTGACAAGGTCTATATCATATTGTTTATTATTAAGGTCTATATCTACATCAATAATATTGTCTAAATTTCGCTCAGCTCTTTTGACACGTTCTATATCGCGCTCAACGCTTAGGGATAGCCACACGGGCCGGAGTTGGGTCAGATTGTCCGCGTATGTTTCACTATAGCCCGCTTGAATGGCACTCGCTCGGAGGTTTCCGAATGTTTCGCTCTTAGGATTGCGCCATAATGCAATGGTCCGAAGTTGTCGCGGGTCTTTTAGGTCTTCTATTTTCTCGGGTACTGTTGACATATTACGGATATTATAACCCGATAGCGCCCAATAGGCCACACTTGACACACACTTGTGTATTGTTGTGTATTGCTAATATGTGGATAATTGTCTAGTAATTGTCTTGACAATAATCTAGCTATCGTCTATACTTAGTATATTAGTAAATAGTTAATAACATAGATATATGGAAAATAAAACAGCGACAGTAAAAAATATGACAGGGCGAACAGGTCGGGAAGTTCCCAATCAATTCGTAATAGCAACACGGGACGGGCTATTCTTTCAGAGTTATAAAAGCGTTATTGCTTTTGTACCTTTCGATGGTAGCAAGATCAAGCTAGATCGAACTTACTGGGATTATTCACGAACAACGGGCAAGTATCGAAATGAGTTTTTGCGAGAAAATAAAGCGGAAACAGTAAAAAAGATCAATGAAGGTGTGTATGAATTGGTAGACCTTAACTAGTCTTTAGGGCGCCGGATCACTCCGGCACCTTATAAGGCTCAATAAGCCGATTATAAATAAACATACAATATATAATATATGAATGAATACCTATTAGACCCCGAAGTTTGCCCAGCCTCACTAAATGAGGACGACGAGCCAACAACGGAAGGCGAAACGGCTCACAAGTGGGACGGTCGAACTTGCTCAGAGTGCGGAGCAACACGCGAAGCGGAACGCCTCACAGTCAAAAAATTGATTGAACAGCTCGCAAAGTATCCATTGAATAGCCTTGTGTATGTAGATGAGGCGCCGGTGATCTCAGTAGACGCCGGAGAAATTGAGAAAAGCAACGGGGACGGAACATTCGACGCGGTAATATTAACAATAGATAATTAAAATATGAAAAAAGCAATTATAGTTTTGGTTTTGGTAGCCGGAGCAGTTGGGACTTATTACTATATGGAGTATAAAAACTCTATAGTTATCGAGAACACGCAAGCGGTAGAAGCTCGCGAAGTGATCGACCCAGAGACAAAAAAGAAGCAAGACGAGATCAACACATACATGCAGACCGAAGAATTCAAGCGTCAGGCGCTCGCATCTGCTGAATTATGGTGGGAAAAGAAGCGAACGGCAGAACTTGAGGCAGAATTAACAGCGCGAACAACTGAGATAAACGCAAAAATCAAAGCCAGCAAGGACCGAGCGCTTGAATTGAGTCAGCAGGGTTTTTAATCGGTGGACAGGTTAGCACCTTAAAATCCTATCTGAAGCAATACAACAGTCCGCTTGTTGCTTACGCTTCAGAGATTGTCGAATTGCCTCGATGGGTTGAGGCGGTATCTATTGCCGGAGCAGAAACACATTTTTGCACCACAGGGACAGCCGTTTCTAAAAATAATTGTGGAGGAATACGGCCAAAAGGCGCCGTGACCGGTTTCGTTGACTATTCAACAGATTTCGAGTCAGTAAAAGCTATTTCAGATCTTATCAATCGACCTTTATATAAGGATAAATCTATTGAGGAGATGAACGGCATTTATTGTACGGAGGAAGTCGGATCACCGGACGGAGTTTGTCCACGATGGGAAAAAACAATTAACAAACACATAGACAATATAATATTCAATTAAATATATGACACGCACAATCACAAAATCAAAAGCAAAATCAAAAATATACTATAAAGTTTTAGGCGATATGCAGGGTGTTCTATACGTTTTAGGGTTCACTTCAAGCCGGTCAGCATGGCTCAAGAACCCAAACGGATGGAGAAAGGACCAGCTAAAATTTATCCCTTTAAGATCAAAAACAAATGAGTAATATTAACCTATCAAAATATCGTCACGCAGATTTTGGAGCAATGGAGGATGACGATTTACTCGAAGCGCGGGAGGAATTGTGCGCAAAGATCGAAGAAGGGACAGGATTTAAGCATACTGAAGCACTAGCCCAGCTATTAGAGATTGAAAGAGAATTAACTATTAGAGAAGAATAATTTATTTGTATGATTTTAAAAACCCTCTCAGATTTAATACCGCTACTCGAGAAACACAGTCCGGCGCAAATAGGCAAGATGCTCAAGCCTAAACGATCACGCGCAACGATCTATTCATATATGAAACAGCTTAGGGACGCGGGTTATAAACTTCCGACAAGAAAAGCGGGACGGCCAAAAATTCCGCTTGACAATAGGCAGGAAAACATATAAACTTAACACCTATAAGGTGTTAAGCCATATAGACTGCGGTATACACACACGAAAAAAGACCCTTGCGGGTCCTTTTTCTTTGGTCCTAATGAGGTCGGTCATTATTACCAATGCTATCAAAGAAGATGTCAGCCTCCGTCGGTGCTTCCTGTTCTTCCTCAGCGGTAATGCCACGGCTCTCGAGTTCCGTAATACCTTTGATATGTTCTATACGACGTACAATATTGTAATCGCTTTCTGTTTTAAATCCCCATGTAAGACTTCCATCGTCACCCATTCGATCAAGTACACCCACTGAGGCAAGGTTCTGAAGGATCACGCGCACTATTTTAGTGTCGAGTCCTACCATGTCAGCAATACTTGAGGTCGTAACCTTAGTATCGAAGGCCACGCTTGCCACTACCTTAAGCACGGCGCGCTTCTCTTCGTTTGCGAGTGAGTAGGCCATCCAGTCTATTGTCCCCATGTCCTCGTCATTAAAGTCACATGAACCTGTTTCGTATAGCTTAATCGCTCCAAGTCCTTTTACTACGGACGTAAGCTGTAGAGCCACACGCATAGGCATGGCAGGTACAGGGATTTTGTCGATCAGTTCGCCTCTCCATTCCTTGTGCGCTGTAGTTCGTACCCGTTCAGCAAACATTGAGACTTCTATAATGCGCTCTTTTACATTCTCAGGCAGTTCTATTTTTGCAGGATCAATGCTTTTTACTACCTCTTTTATATAGTCACCGTACATATCGCTCATGATCTTATCGAGTTCGCGACCGTATACGGTACGGGATAGAGCAAGTCGAGTAGCTTTCAGCGGGTCCGCTTCCTTCATTCTGTAATATATAAATCGCTCACCCATGTCCGCGACATCCTCAAAGTGTGCATAGATAGAAGGCGTAGAACCCGCAAGCATACCCAAATATCCAGTACCAGACGCGGGCCACTTGATCGGCTTCGGACTATTTCCAGAGTACTTAGTCATCTCTCCATCGTAGAGCATACGCAACTGAGAAAGGATCGTCGCGCGGGACTCAGTACTCTTACTCATAAGCACAGTGAAGTCTGATATAACAATGATACCCTGATTACCAATGCGCAAGAGCAACGACACAGGCTCATCGCCTTTTACTTTTGCACCAGATAGGAAAGTGTTTTCTGTAAGGTCATCAACACGGTGTATAAATTTTTCATCAGTCATCGCAAGGGGTCGGAGTATTTGTGACTTACCACCAGACGATGCACCGATAATGATTAACCAAACAGGATCGCCGAGCTTCAAACGGTTGGCAATAACAGAAGCTAAAGAAACATCTATGATCGAAGTGTCCTCAAAATATTGGTACTTTTGAATTTCGGTTTTTAATTCGTTGAGTTTCATACAAGTTTATTTAATTGCTCAACGGCTTCCCGAAACTTCACGCCGTTTAATTTGCTATAGATGTCGATCGCATCATAGCTTTTGCCACACCCGCCGAAACAGTAACAGGTATTTGTTTTCGGATAATAGTGGAGGCTAGGAGTCTTCTCATTATGGAACGGACAGCGCGCTGTATTCTTTTTGAACTCCATCAGGTTTGTTATCGGATATGCACGCGCATTTGTTACTACATCATTTGAGTACGTTTTCCTTTCGGCATGTACATTGGCAACCTTAGTATGCGCCTTTATATATGCGTCATGAAAATACACTGATTGAAATGTAGCAATGCGCCGTGATCTGTCTTCAGTCACTTCATCTATAGACTCAAACTTTCGCGCGGTCTTTAGTAGCTCATGTAGATTGCCTCCAACATTTACATAGTCAGATATATCCTTCACGTTCGGCATGTCCGGTATGAACATCACCTTCGCCCACGGTAATATATCGAGCGTCTTCACTAAACCTTCCGCGCCCGCATGGTCATTGTCGTAGCAGATAATAATATCCTTCGCGAATTCTCCGTCTTCTTTTGGCAGGAAATAATCCTTCCATTCATCTTGGAATGATTGCGCTCCACCTGTAGAAGTAACAGCGGGGATGTTATGGCTCCATGCAACAAGACAATCTTTTTCTCCTTCGGTTATTAAAATTGGGTTACAGTCTTTTGCTTTGTGGATACCATACAGGGACACCTTACCTCCGCGATCATACTTATACTTCGGACCTTCATTTGATAGAGGACTTCGTCGGTACTTATTAAAAATAAAATTCCCTTCAATATCATAGACGGGAATAACGATGTCTTCAGCAAACGAAAGATTGAACTCTTCTTGTACACTCTTTGTTATTTTATTGGCAGTAAGCCAATCCTGAAATACTTTATTAAATTGCATAACACTAGTATACCAAATCCTTTTATGTTGCAATAGTGGAAAACACACTCAACCTACTTGCGGTAAGTATGTCAATATGATAGACTATATATATGAAACCTTTGAAGCATCAAGAAAAATTCCAAAAGGACTATACAGGCAAACGTATTTTGGTGCATGAAGGAGGTACAGGTAAGACTATTTGTGCATGTCTGTGGCTTAAGGATGGACGAGATGATGACGCCCTTGTGGTATGTCCTAAGCGTGTAGTAAAGAAGTGGTTAGAAGCACTCCGTCTATGGGGAACTAAAGCTACTGTGCTATCTAAAGAGGAGTTTAAAAAACATCCATTAAAACGATGGTCAGCTGTGGTAATTGATGAGGCCGATGAGTTTGCATCTCCTCTTTTTACAAAGGCGCGATCACAATTATCAGAGAAAATGTACAACCTTATTCGTACATATAATCCGATAACTCTTTTGCTCACGGCTACACCGATAAGATCAACGCCGTGGAATTTACATACCATCCTCGCGCTCAGTGGAAAATATATTGATTGGAAAAAATGGCGCGCTCACTTTTTCGAACTGAAGAAGGAACGGTACATGCCACGTCCAGCATGGCTACCGAAAAGAAATTGGCGTAAGATGATCAAGCCGGTACTCGAAAAGTATTGTGACATTGTACTGCTCAAAGATTGTGTTGGAGAAGTTCCACCTATCACTGAGGAAAAGATATTGGTACCTTCAGAACCTTTCGACGCAACAGAATGGGAAGGATCAAAAGCATTTTTCGAAGAGCATCGACATGAACAGCTCAACAAGCCAAAGGAAATTTTGGCAATCGGAAAGGAATATCGAAAGGTATTAGTCGTTGCATATTATCGAGAGCAGATAGATCAGTTGCAAAAGGAACTATCAAAAGATCGTGAGACGTTTGCAATTTATGGAGGCGTGAAGGATCAGGAGAACATCATCAAGCAAGCGCAAGAAAGTGACGAGTGTTACTTCATTGTTCAAGCATCACTTGGCGCGGGCTTCGATGGTGATCAATTCTCAGCCGTTGCTTTCGCATCAATGAGTTACTCGGTCCGCGACTTTGTGCAAATGAAATTCCGCGTTCGACGAATTCACAATCTTCATCCGGTGAAATTTTATTATCTAATGGGAGGCCGTTGCGATAAGGCAGTATTAAGAAACATACAGCTCGGAAAAGACTTCGTGCCTTCAGAATGGAAACCAAATGAAACATCTAGTACATAATGGAGAGTTCTATATAAATGAGAAAGATACAAAAGAGCTGTTCGCTCAGCAACTAATTCCTGAGGAAGTGTTGATGAATGAAGGAGCAGAGGAGGCTGTATTAAGAACCATGACTCAGGCTATTGCTGAAGAGTTATATAAAAAGGGACTTATAAAAATACAGAAAGAAGACGATCCAAATAGTCTCAGTAAAAAATTTACAATGTCCATTAAAATAGTGGACCCTTTTGCGTTATGATAATACCCGTTAAAAAATTTAAGGAGTGCGAGGATTGCGCCAAGAAAGCTGGATCACCTACCCTATGCGTATTTTGCTTAATTAAAAGAGATGGATTTTGTCCTCATGGAAAACATTTCGCTTACTGCGTAAAATGCTATGAAAAATTACGATAAAATAATCAAGAACGGGTACATAGGAGAGTTCGCGGGGTATGTTAAAGAAAAATGTATTTGCCCGAAACCTAATTGCCCTTTATCATTAAAGGGACATGCACCTACCCGACCTACCAAAAAAAAGAAAACACGATGAGGCTGATATCACGCCGGATGTTGCGGAATGGTTCCTACAAAACTATCCCGATGATGTTGCTATTGAAGTAAAAGTAAAAGGAAATAAAACTAAACCCCATCAGGACCTTGCGCTTGATCAAGTGAAGCAAGGAAAATTTAAATATAAACTACCAGACATGGGACGAAGAAACCCATTTGATATTGTGGTACTAAAAAAGGCCAAAGCATTTGTTGTAACATGCGATGGCCTTTCTTGTACCGCGGTTGGCAAGCACGGTGAAACTTTCAACTTTACTTTGTAGGATCTTCGTCCTCACCTAGAGCATCGAAATCATCATCAGCTTTTTTATTGGCTGCTGCGACTTCAGGATCAATAGGATCTTTTGAACCCCCAGCTAGACGATCCTCATCCGTAAGCTGTTTTACTGTTTTATTTCCACCGTTCTGTGGAAGGTTCGCACCGTAGTAACTAAATACTTTTGCGCCTTGCTGTCCTTTCTTAGCTGGTGGCATGATCTTAGTAAGCTCGATTGTGATAGGGTCCCCTACTCGGAGATTATCAGTCGATGCAAGTACGAAAGAAAGATCTTTGATACCTACGTTAATAAGAGTACCGTCAAGCTGTTTGATGGTGACGCCTCGCTGAGCGCGGAACGCTACAGTTTCACCGTCTTTTTCTTCTGGTCGATAGAAAGCATCAGCGACGTATCCCTGAACCTTCTCACCCACCTCAGCACCTTTCCAACTCTTCCAATTACTCCACGCCTCATCTCGAGGTCGTGTAAGTGTATGTTCCTTATATTTATCGAAGTCAAAATTCTGTGACATATTTTACATGTTTAATTTAATAATTTGCCAACTCACCTAGTATAGCAGACTATAAATAAATGCGCAACTTGCGGTAAGTAAGGCATTATGTTAGACTATCTTTATGACTTACAACCTTCCAAGACCGTACCTTTCTTACTCAGCGTTTTCGCTATGGGAGAAAGACAAGGACGCATTTCGAAGGAGATATTATGAAAACGAAAAACCATTTGAAACTGTTGAAACTATTTTTGGTAAAACTGTTCACGAACAGTTGTCACCGGATGGAGAAAAACAGATTGAAGTTTGGCTAACAGAGGATCTCAAGTTGATGGGGTTTCTCGACAACTTCAATGAAGAAAGTTTAGGTATCACGGACTATAAGACCGGACACTTAGACTCAAAAGGAAATGCGCCGTGGGATAGAGTGAAGGTTCAGAAACACAAGCAACTTGTTTTTTATTCTCTACTCGTTCTGCTTAAGTATGGTAAGTACAATCCAATCGTTAAACTTGAATGGCTCGAAACAAAATTCAAGAACAGAAGTGTGGAGTTCAACGGCCACATATTAAATACAGAAACTCGAGAGCTAGAACTCACCGGTAAAAAGAAGATGTTTGAACGGCGTGTATTCAAATGGGAGATCGAGAAAATGAAACGAGAAATTATCAAGGTCGCTCGCGACATAAGTAAAGATTACACCCTATGGCAAAAAAGAAACGGATCCTTCCAATCCCCGAACGAGAACTCATAAGCAAGGCCATGAGTCTCATCGCGAAGAAGGGTCATAAAAAGAAACCGCGTCCTAAAGAATTTTATCAGAAGATGGTAAACAGTAGACGGGACAGGAAAAAGATGTCGTAAGTAGAATGTGGATAAGTTTCTACTTGCGGTAAGTAAAAGGATATGCTAACATAGATTTATTAACAGAGACATTAAATATAAAATATGGATATACAAATATTCAAAGATTACGCAGAAGTGAAGCGACAGATCTCGGCCCTTGAGGAGCAAGCAAAACTTCTACAAGGTGCAGTCATGCAGGAACTTGAAAAGTCCGGCAAGACCAAAGAAGAAACCGAGTTCGGTCGCTTTTCTATTGCCAGTCGCAAGAATTACAAATACAGCCCTAAGGTCGAAGAGCTAGAAGAAAAGGTAGAGCTTGCGAAGATTAAAGAACGAGAGAAAGGAATAGCAAAAGTTACGGAAACCCATTACTTAATGTATAAAGACACAACAAAAGTATGAAACTAAAAAATCGACAGGTTACGTTCGCAAATGCAGTACTCAAGAATATAAAACTTGAAGTTACTCAATCAGCAGGACGACGACGTTTTCTAAGAGACTTACGTCCATTCCATGATGATATCGTTGAAGCTCAAACAGAAATTCAACAGCAGTACGCAGACAAAGATAAGAACGGTGAAGTAAAAGCTGATCCTGTTACAGGACTAATTAAATTCTCAGGTGAGAATAAAAAGAAGTCAGAAGCAGAATGGCGAAAACTCGAAGAAGGTGAAATCTTTTTTGAAGTAAGTGAAAAGAATGAACGAGATGTAAATACTGTTATTGATATCCTAACAGCTCATCGAGATGAATATCTTGAAAAGAATGAAAAGGAACTCAATGCAGAACAGTATGAATATTTCGAAGAACTAGAAAATTTAATAGAGACACTTAAAAATAAATAATAGATATGTATCCTACATCACGCAGACAACCAAATCCAATTAAAATTGCTCTTTATGTTTTTCTCGGACTACTCGGACTCATGATCATTTTCGGATCTTTCGGAGTCGTAGATGCCGGAGAACGAGGAGTGAAAGTGAGACTCGGTAATGTTGTTGGAACAGTAGAGTCAGGTGTTTATTTCAAACTTCCATTTATAGAAAGTGTAAAGAAGTTTGATGTTCGAACTCAGAGTGTAGTATATGAAAAGGAAAATCCATTAACAGCAGCGTCGTCGGATCTTCAGGATGCAACGATCGCAACTGTTACGAATTATCATATTGACCCATCAAAGGTTGTCGAGATTTACCTTCAGTATAAAACACTTCAGGCGTTCGAAGACAATGTAATTCGGCCATCAGTTCGAGACTCAATTAAAACAGCATCAGCACAATTCACAGCCAATGAGCTTGTTGGAAAACGAGCAGAGTTCGCGGACCGTGCAGCTAAACTATTGAATGAACGATTTGCCGATAAGTACATCGTGATCGAACAATCAAACATCACCGACGTTAAATTCTCAGAGAGCTTTACTCAAGCCATCGAAGCCAAAGTAACAGCGCAACAGCAAGCTGAGAAGGCACGAAACGATCTTGTTCGTATCGAGCTTGAAGGTAAGCAAGCAATCGTGAGAGCGCAAGCAGAAGCTGAAGCCATCCGGCTCAAGTCTCAAGCAGCAAGCAATGAAAAATACGTTTCATTGAAGGCTCTCGAAGTTGAAGAAAAGGCTATTGAAAAATGGAATGGACAGCTACCTACACAGTTTATTCCGGGATCAACAATGCCATTTATAAATCTTAATAACCGCTAATATGTCTCAGAAATTACAACGACATAGTTGGACAAAGGAAGAAATCAAAAAGTTGGTGAAGGTATGGGATACCCACACTATTGATGAAGTTGCTCAAGAATTGAAGCTAGACCGACAGCAAGTGCAGTACATGGTGAACGAAATCCGAAAGGCCGGAGTTCCCCTCGCAAAAAAGCATCGAAAGGGTTATCTTCAAAATCTTATTAAAGAAGCACTTAATATCAAAAAATAAAATGGATCCAAAAAAAGCTGAAGAAGGTATGGGAATGATGGGAGTTAGTTTCATTATGACCCTCGCTCGTTTGTCAGGCATCAAACCAAAGGACTTCGCTGATGCTATTGTTGAAGACAAGAAGGATCAGGAATATCTCGAAGAGTTTACACTTGAATTTTCTCGAGCTACTATCGAGGCAATGAAGCAAAAGCGTAAGGATCGGGACGCTGCAAAGCAATCGTAGTACTTAGCTTCTGTCCTTTTATGAGGAGGACAGGGTGGTGAGTATTATAAAAATAAAACATAAAATATATGGATAACGAACATGAACATGATGAAGAATTAGACGAAGAAGAGATAGCACGTCGCAAGGCTATCACTGAAAAATACCGAAAGAAAACTAACGCTCTTATGGCTGAGATGGCTGAAGAGATGGTGGACGAAGAGGTACAGAAGAAGATCGAAGATAAGATCAAGGATATTCTTGCTGATCAAAAAGTTCCTTTTACTCTTACCCACATGAAGGCTTTTAATGAAGGTATGACATTGATGATGAGTGCTATCGGAGAACGAGAAATTCCGGCAATGCTTTTCATGGTCACAAAAATGATCATCGCTCGAAAAGAAAAGGCGGTGAACGAACAGGTCGAAAAATCAACAAAAGAAAACGGCTTATAAACTAACATGGCTTTTGCTAGTAATTCTATGGGAAATAATTTTGATCCGAACGATCCATACAGTCAAATATTTTCAAACGTGAGTGCGAAATATGCAAAGATGATGCAGCAACAGCTCATGTCCCAGAATGTAGCCTTTACTACTTACAACATGCCATCAAGAAACAATAATATGAACCCATTTTCACCCGGAGATCGAGTTGTCCTTATTAAAGGAGAAGGTCGATCCCGATCAAAAGAACATAACCCTGAATGGGGACGTGACGGAGACTACATTGCCGGAAGAGTTGATGACGTAAACCGTCACGGCCCTGAGGTAGTTATTAGTTGGGACAACGGATCACGAAATATATACAGCATATTAGATGCTAAGATCGTTCCGCATCACGACGCTCCAAAGCCTAAAGGAAAAACTGGATGGAAGAAAGGAGATAAGTCAGCAACACTTGATACTACTAAGCTCGATCCTCTTATTATTGATCCTGCAATCAAATCTGAAATAGTTGCGCTTCTTCAACAGCACAAGCACGCTGATAAGATCTTCGATGAATGGGGTCTTGGTGAGCTTATTGAATACGGACGCGGTATGACTCTCATGTTCCACGGAGGACCGGGAACAGGTAAAACTTTCGGCGCACGATGTATTGCAAAGGCACTTGGTAAAGAACTTCTTGTGATCGGAGCAGCTGAAATTCAATCGTCAGAACCGGGAGGAGCTAACCGTGCTATTCAAGAAGCATTTGCAACTTGTGAAAAAGATAACAAGGTACTCTTTATTGACGAGTGTGACTCATTGATCGCGAACCGTGCAAACCTCGGTATGATCCTTGCCTCAGAAATTAACACGCTCCTTACTGAAATTGAAAAGTGTGAAGGTGTAGTGATCCTTGCAACAAACCGTATCTCAGACATGGACTCAGCTCTTGAACGACGATTGTCATTGATCATCAAGTTCCCTAACCCATCACTTGAACAGCGTATTGCAATCTGGAAGGGATTGTTGCCAGCAAAAATGCCGTTGAACATCGACGTTGAGATCGAACGACTTGCAGCACACGAACTAACCGGAGGTCTTATTAAAAACATTGTACTTCAAGCAGCTCGACTTGCAGTTGCCGACAATGCAAAAGATGTACAGATGGCACACTTCGATAAGGCTATTGCTCGAGTAAAATCTTCACAAAACCTCATGGGTAAGAAGCGGGTACAGAGCGATGAGGTAGGTGTTGGAACAAGTACCAATAAGAAAGAAGTTATTAGAAAAATTGACGATCTATAATTTATGACAACAAATTTCTCAAATCAAAGACGACCATCATTCAAGCCTCGATGTCCAAACCACAACGAAGAGCTAATGGATATCCCATTTCCTATGCCGAAGAAAGGGGTAGGTATATGTCCGGTATCCGGCGCTCCGTTTGAATTCGAGGTCGATGTGGACGAAGAAAAGATGATCAAGGATAAGAACGGAAACCTCGTACCAACAGTCGGTTGGTCATTAAGCGGGGAAGAAAATGAATAATAATATAATTATATACTTATGAACGCATTATTTTTAGTCGCAGTATGGGTAGTATTTATTGGAGTTATGATCTACTCTTCTAACGCAAGTCGTCGATCTGTTTTTGGAAGAGAATTACCGGACTCAGAAACGGTACCATTCTTAGAACAGCATTTGAAAGACTACACCCTCAACGATATTACATGGAAGAGTGGAGGTAAGATGCTCTATGGAATGGGACATCTACCTTTTATTGCTCAAACGAGCAAGGGAATGTTTGGTCAAAGACCTCAATGGTATGTAAATGATTACGGTATGATCCCTAAAAATTCTAAAGCAGAGAAGATGATCAATGATCATTGGGATACGCTTCCAAAGCCATTAGAACCTAAGCTCAGCGATCTATGAGAGCCGAAGAAGACTTGAACAGCCCTGAGTTTCAGGATGACATGACACCTCTTATGAGAGAGCTTGAAAGTAGAGACATTAAATACACGATCAAGCCTCATCCGGGAGCCACACCAAAACTGCTCGATCTCATAGGATACTATCCGACAGGAGGAAGTCACATCATGGTCGGCGATGTATCAATTATCAGGGGTATGGCTTCGTTCGGACTGTATGAAGGATATGGGGGACCATTTGAAGAACCGGAGCGCTTCAGTGATCCAAAAGAATTAGTAGATGCAATAGTAAAATACAATGAAACCAGATCTAACAGCCATTGATATAAACCTTCCTGCTGATACCGTGATACAAGGTGGAGGAGTAGCATACTACAGGCTCACAAAAGAAATGAAAGAGTTTCTTGAGCTATGCCATCAGAAGCACGGGGTCATCGGCTTCGAGTGGGACGGTAGTTTCAACTTCGGAATTATTCTTAAGAAAAGCTAACATGGGATACTATGATCACGAAGACTCACAAGGACCTAACCCGTGGTGGGGAGTACTCTTCGGCTTCGTCTTCACAGCGGTAATTGTTGGAGGGGTAATGTTATTGAGAACATGGTTAAGCAAATAAAAAAACTACTCCAAATAGTAATAAGCGCGCTCCTGTTTTGGATCGCGCTTTATACTTTTGAAATTGTTTATCAGGAGTTACAGAAATTACTGTAAGCAACCGGCAACCTTCTTGCATGTTGTCCAAGCCCTGAACGTATCATTCCTATCGGAATAGATCCGGTAAGCCTTCGCAATGTTTAGAGCAATGTTGTCACGGCTTTCACCTTTCTTATAGTGAAGACATCCAACCTGCATTAAGTTCCATGAACCGAGGCAGGTTTTATGTTTGTCCTTCCAGTTGTGGAATTTTGGATTACAGTCAGACTCAGCCCAAGCTATATCCATTGCCATTTCCACATCCCAATCATACTTCTCAAACATAGGTCGATATTTTTCACAGTCAGCCGGAGAAGCAACGGCCTGTACGTTTATAGGTACCAGCAGAAAAGCTGCACCAATTAAAATTGCAGGTAAAATGTTGTTTAGTATTAGCTAGTAAGGAGTGTAGTCCTCAGACACAGTTCGGTATCCACCTTTTCTGATCTTCTTTTCGTTGACTGAGTTTCTCCAAATGAACCACATTTGAGCAATAAATGCTGCAAGAAGTGATGTCACTACTGTTGGAACGCCCGCTTTTGCTGCAAGGTCATAGACCCATTGAACAAAGTTGGCAAATTCGACTGTAGGAGCTAAAGCAATAAAAGCTGAAAGCGCCACAGATCCGAACACCATTCCAAAAGATTTTAGTCGTTTATTCATAAATTATCGTTTATTGATAATAGTCTAATTATATCATAGGTGTGTATAAAAACAGTCCCCCGCCGTGTGGTACGGAAGGGGACGTGCGCGACATCCATGTCGCAAGGAACTCAGGCCATCATGCCGTCGTGGCAACGGAGGTACTCTTGCGCGAGTCTGTCGCGGTAGTATTTTGTCAGGCGGTTGAGGTTCGTCTTCTCACCGCGCGCATCCTTGAGCAGGATGAGACAGTTCTCAGCGCATGAGTCGGGATCGGTGATCTTGAGGGTGGGGTGACTGGTGGCAGCCGTTTTGAAGATGTGCGTCGCCTCTTCATCGGTCAGCCCTTTCACCCATAGGCCCAGCGTGATCGTCGCCGGATCGGTAAACGGGGTCATGTGGTACTCCTGTAAAGAACGTACTGCACCAACATAGGTACAGAATAGGTACAACTTCAGAGAAATTATACCTATCTATATCTATCGTAGTAAAAGAAATAGCAAAATTATCACGATAACTACAGGAACCCAGTGTGTGTTACCAGAGATGTAGGGAGTTGAACCTAAAGCCCCTAGTAACCATAGCACCAAGATGATAACCAAAATGGTCCAAAGCATGTTTTTTAATTTAATTGGCTGATAATTGCGACCGCTTGAGCCATATCATCTTGAGCGTGTTTGATCATTTCCAAAGCCCGCGCTTTTAGATCAACCTTCACCAGATCTCTAGCCCAATTATCGCTTAACTTTTTACCGTAACAAGTCTTACCGGAGTATGAACGATGAGGATTGATATCCGAAGGCAATAATTTATATTGAGTCAGTTTCTCCGAAAGGAGTTTAGCCAACGCAACCTCCTGTGCTTTTGTCGGAAGTGTTGCATCAAAATTTCCGGCAAGACATATGCCTATAGAGACGGAGTTTTTGCCAATCGTGTGCGCACCTTCGTCAGTATCCGCGCGACCTTGTTTAATTATACCCCTTTTATCAATATAGTAATGGTATCCAACATAGTAGCCGAGAGATGATTTAAAATTGTAGGCCACACGATGAAGTTCATTACACTGATCAAAAGTGAAATTAGAACTATCAGCTAAAGGAGCTGAGTCAGTTCCACCAGTATGATGCACAATAAGCATCTTCGGTTTATTGACTGTAGCAGTACGTCCTTTTGATGGAACATACCGATCCCTTCTACCACTTAACAGTTCGGGATAAGTTATTCTCATTTTGTTTTGTTTAGATATTCTCGAGTCTTTGGACCGACTTGTCCAAACCCAGCATCCGTTTGCTTAGCAATGCCACGATCAAGTTGAAGTTTTCGAACTTGAGTACGAGTAAGAGCGCCGAAGTAATTAGTTTCGTTTCCCGGAGATCCGGCACCTTCAGATGCTACAGTATATCCATGATTGTTGAGCCATCGCTGAAGAGCAAGAACATCTTTGTTTCTCGATCCTATTTTAAGCTGTTTTGTAAATATGTAACCGACGAAATCAACTTCAACCTCATCAGTTATAAGAGCAGCTTCACCATCCTCATTAAGAAGACGTTGCATTGTTGTATACGGTATCCACACAAGAGGATAATTTTTACCCCATGAGTTTTTAGCAAGAAAGGC
>Ga0196974_1000097_pt1 | contig 40674 bp, 28 predicted proteins | sample S1_1013CmetaG_FD_155477 | JGI IMG/M metagenome (GOLD analysis project Ga0196974, IMG submission 155477) | Soil microbial communities from Anza Borrego desert, Southern California, United States - S1_10-13C | ecosystem: Environmental > Terrestrial > Soil > Desert | place: USA: California...
CCGGCGACTGGTCCGCCATCACCGAAAACGCGCGGGTCGCGGCGGGGTTCGGAGCCCGGAAGACGGCCTAACGGGCGAGCGGCGGCACCATGTGCCGACGCAACCAATCGACGACCTCGGCCTCCGTCATCGTTCCCGCCGCAGCCGCCTCGACGATCCGCACGGCCTCCGACTTGTCGAAGGCGAGCCTGTAGCCATTGTCCGCCAGGAACAGGCGTGCCAGGACCCAGGCCGTGCGTTTGTTGCCGTCGGCGAAGGGATGATTGCGCAGAAATCCCGTCGCATAGGCGGCGGCAAGATCGGCGGCGTCCGGCGTTCCGTAGGCCGCCAGATTGATCGGCCGGGCGAGGGCGGCTTCCACGGCGCCGCGATCGCGGATTCCATCCAGACCGCCATGCTCGGCCAGCTGCCGGTCATGAATGGCGAAGGCGAGCGGGGCGCCGATCCAGCGCCAGCCGCTCATTTCGCCAGTGCCCGCAGTACGTCCCGATCCTCATGCATGATCTCCTCCGCGAGCGACATTTGCCGCTCGAAGTCGGGATCATAGGGCGTCAGGCGATAGCCGCCGTCCGGCGCCTCGGTCAGGTAGAGCGTGTCACCCTTCTTGACCTTCAGCCGCGCCATCGCCTCCTTCGTCAGAATGACCCCGGACGAGGCGCCCACCGTGGTGACCTTGAAGGACAGCATCGCTTGCTCCGTCGCTATATAATAATCATTATATAACGCTTAGAGCTGTGGTCTTCAATCGTGCCATCGCGCTGTCCTTCACGTGCCGCCCTCCTTCACGTCCCGAACTGCACGAAGGGCACCTTGGCGAAGAGGCGGCGTTCGGCGCCGCGGGGGTCCTCGACCATGCGGGTGTCGACATCGAAGACCATGTGGGCGCGGCGGCCGAGCGTGAAGGGCTCCCAGCGCGGCATGCCCGGATGGTCGGGGCGGCCGGTGCGCGCGAAGGCGGCGAAGGCGGCGCTCATGCGGTCGGCCAGGGCCTGCGCCTCCGGGCCGGTGCCCGACGCGGAGCCCTCGGCGGCGATGTTGTCGAAGACCAGCGGGATGTCGAAGGCGTGCGCCGCCCCCCACTTGCCGCCGTCCCTGGGCGAGCGGAAGTCGAACTGGTAAGCCCAGGTCGGGGCCGAGCCGGCGGGCTGGCGCGCCCGCTCCTCCAGTTCGATCACCGCGCCCCGCCAGGAGCGGCCGGCCGTGGTGGCGGCGAAGAAGACGTCGGACGGCGAATAGGCGGGGTAGAGCCGGCGGTACTCGGCCACCACCACGTCGGGGTTGATGTCCACGCGCATGGCCGGGAACAGCTTGGCCGGGAGCGTCTCCCAGGTCAGGTCCCAGACGCTGGGATCGCCGCCGCCGATCAGGTTGCGGGTCTCGTCATGGGTGTTGCCGATGATCATGGGGATGGCGGCGCTCTGCGCCGGCGCGTCGGGGTAGAAGGGGTGGCGCAGCAGGTTGCGCTCGTCCAGCACCGGCCCGACATAGACGCCGCCCGCCCCGGCGATGGGGTCCACCGCCTTCAGGCCGGCCTTCAGCTGCTCCGCCGGCAGGGTGCGCAGGAGGTCCACCTGGTCGGGGGCGATGCCCAGCTGCTTCAGGAAGGCGTCGGTGCGTGCCATGGCGTTGCGTGGGCCGGACGCCGTGACCTGCTGCCCGCTCATGGTGGCGACGCGGTGGAACAGGCCGGCGGCGGCCGGCATGGCCATCAGCGTGGCGATCTTGGCCCCGCCGCCGCTCTGGCCGAAGACCATGACGCTGTCGGGATCGCCGCCGAACCGCTCGATGTTGTCGCGCACCCAGCGCAGGCTCAGCACCAGATCCAGCTGGCCGGCATTGCCGCTGTCGGCGAAGGCCTCGCCGCCGTGGCGCGCCAGGTACAGGTAGCCGAAGGCGTTCAGCCGGTGGTTGACGGTCACCACCACCACGTCCTGGCGCCGGGCCAGCCGCGTGCCGTCATAGAGCGGCGAGGAGCCCGAGCCGTTGTTGTAGGCGCCGCCATGGAAATAGACCATGACCGGCCGCTTGCCGGTGAGCGCGGGCGTCCAGACGTTCAGGAACAGGCAGTCCTCGCTCTGCACCGCCTCGCGCGTGTCGCCCTGAGGGCTGGAGGCGCCATAGGCGAGCGCGTCGGCGATTCCGGCCCAGGGCGTGGGCGGCTCGGGCGCCTGGAAGCGGCGGGGGGCGGTATCGGCGCCGTAGCGCACGCCCTTGAAGACATGCACGCCGTCGACGACCGTGCCGCGCACCTTGCCGTAGCGGGTCTCGGCCACAGGATCGGCGGCCGCTCGGGCGGGGCGGGAGAGGCCGCTGGCGGCGGCCAGCGCCAGGCCGCCCGCGCCGAGTCCCCCGCCGAGCACGCTCCGTCGGTCGAGGCTGCCCATGGAAGAGGCATGAATCTTCCCGGTCACGTCGCGCATCGCTGATCCCTCCCTGTGTCCGTATCCCTGTCCATTCCGACGCGGTCGGCGCCGGCGCGCGATCTCCGCCGCGCCCCTGCATCATGGCATCTATGACACCGGTAGCAAAGTGGAGAAGGGGATGCGGTGGCTGGAATATGGACCTATGCTCATGAATTGGGCGGACTGGTCACTGAAGTGCAAAAAAGCTCTTTACCGCCGTGCGGGTTCATGTCTCAATGTCACCGGTGTCAATGAACAAGCGCGCCTGACCGGGCGGGTTCTCCCGGGACGGCGACGACAGGGCGGTGGGCCGCAGGGCGCACCGCTCCAGGGAACGGAAAGGTCCGGGAATGGCTCACGGCGGCGCCGCGCGCGCGCACCGTGTCGTCGATCGACACGCGACCCCGACGGGCAAGCTGGCACGGCGCCTGATGGCCGCCGCCCTGGCCGCGACCTGCCTCGCCGCGCCCGCCGCCTTCCCCCAGACCACTTCTTCCCCCGCCGTCCAGCCGACCGCCCAGGCCCAGCAGCCCGCCCGCGCCCAGATCCTCGAGACGATGCGCCGGGCCACCCGCTTCATGGTGGAGGAGGTGAGCACCGAGGGCGGCTATGTCTGGTCCTACCTGCCGGACCTCTCGCGCCGCTGGGGCGAGCTTGAGGCCAAGCCCAGCATGGTCTGGGTGCAGCCGCCCGGCACCGGCACCATGGGCCACCTGTTCCTGGACGCCTATGCCGCCACCGGCGACGACTACTACTACCATGCCGCGACAAGGGCGGCGGACGCGCTGATCCGCGGCCAGCATCCCAGCGGCGGCTGGAACTATCTGATCGACTTCGCGGGCGAGGCCTCGCTGAAGGACTGGTATGCCACCATCGGCGCCAATGCCTGGCGGATGGAGGAATTCCAGCACTATTACGGCAACGCGACATTCGACGATGCCGGAACGGCCGAGGCCTCCACCTTCCTGCTGCGCCTCTACCTCGCCAAGCGCGATGCGAAGTACCGGCCGGCGCTGGACCGGGCGATCAGCTTCGTGCTGGACAGCCAGTATCCGATGGGCGGCTGGCCACAGCGCTGGCCCCGCGTGGGCGACGACTATACCGGCCATGTCACCTTCAACGACGACGTGGCGGGCGAGAACATCAAGTTCCTGGTCTTCGTCCACCAGACCCTGGGCGACGAACGCGCGCTGGCGGCGGTGCGCCGGGCCATGGAGTCCTTCCTGGTCACCCAGCAGCCGCAGCCGCAGCCCGGCTGGGGCCTGCAGCACACGCTCGATGATCTGAAGCCCGCCGCCGCCCGCAGCTACGAGCCCAAGGCCTTCGCCACCCACACGACGGCGACGAACCTGAAGCTGATGCTGGATTTCTACCAGCTGACCGGCGATTCGCGCTTCCTGGCCCGCATCCCCGAGGCGCTGGACTGGCTGGAGAAGGTCAGGCTGCCGGCGGAGCTGGTGAAGGGCAACCGCACCCACCCGACCTTCATCGAGATCGGCACGGACAAGCCGCTCTTCATCCACCGCCGCGGCTCCAACGTGGTGAACGGCGCATACTACGCCGACGGCAATCCCGAGAAGGTGGTCGGCCACTATTCCTCGACCCGCGCCATCGACCTGAAGGGCCTGCGCGCCCGCTACGAGCGTCTGAAATCCATGCCGGCGGCGGAGGCGACCCAGGGCTCGCCCCTGCTGGCACAGGCCAAGGCGGATGCCCAGGCCCTGCCGCGCTTCTTCACGCTCCGCGAGATGGAGGTCTCCGACCTGAATCTCCGCCAGGGCGGCGCGCCGGGGACGGACGCCACGCCGGAGCAGGTGGCCGGGTTGGTCGCCGGGCTGAACGGGCGGGGCTTCTGGCCGACGCCGCTGAAGTCCACCAGCAATCCCTACAAGGGCCCGGGGCCGAAAGTACCGGTGCCCGGCGACTTCGCCGGCACCCATGTCGGCGACGACAGCGATACCTCGCCCTATCCGGCGGAGACGGGCGTGATGGGCATCTCGACCGGTACCTACATCCGCAACATGGGCGTGCTGATCGCCGCCCTGGCGGCGGAGGGCTGAGGTCCCGGGTGGGTGAGGGGCAAGTGCGCGCATGAAAACTGACACCGGTGCCATGACACCGGTAGTAATCATCGGGGAAGAACTTCGGGCGCAGGGCCCGGAATTTAATGCGCGACCGGGGGCGGCAAAGACCCCATGGTCGCCGGGAACAGGGAGAGGTCCATGAAGGTAGTGCGTCCCACGGCCATGCGTCTGCGCTCGGGCACGTCCCTGGCGGCGATCGCGCTCGCCATGTCCCTGGCCGGCACGGCCGCGGCCCAGCAGCCGGCCCCCGCCGCCCAGCCGGGCGCCCCCGCCGACGCAACCGCCCAGCCGGGCGACGACGCCACGGCCCAGGCCGGCGGCGCCGACGATGTGACCGAGGTGGTCGTCACCGGCTTCCGCGCCGCGCTCGGCAGCGCGCTCAACGAGAAGCGCAAGGAGTCGGGCGTCGTCGACGTCATCAAGGCCGAGGACATCGCCGACTTCCCCGACGCCAACCTGGCCGAGTCCATCCAACGCGTGCCCGGCGTCTCCATCGCCCGCGACGCCGGCGAGGGCCGCCAGATCACGGTGCGTGGCCTGTCCCCGCAGTTCACCCGGGTGAAGATCAACGGGATGGAGGGCCAGAGCACCACCGGCGGCACCGACAGCTCCGGCGGCAACAACCGTTCCCGCGCCTTCGACTTCAACGTCTTCGCGTCCGAGCTGTTCAACAGCATCACGGTGCGCAAGACGCCCTCGGCCGAGACCGAGGAGGGTTCGCTCGGTGCCACGGTCGACCTCGCGACGGCCCGGCCCTTCGACTACAAGGACTTCACCTTCGCCTTCTCGGCGCAGGAGGGCTACAACGACCTCAGCAAGAAGTTCGACCCGCGCGTCTCCAGCCTGGTCAGCGGCACCTTCGCCGACGGCAAGTTCGGCGCGCTGCTCTCCGTCGCCTACACCAAGCGCCATCTGCGCGAGGAGGGCTTCGGCACGGTGGGCTGGGACCGCAGCACTACCAACGGCGGCTTCTGCGCCCCGGCCTCCGCGACGCTGACCACCGCCTGCTCGCCCGGCAACCCGCGCAGCTCCACCGACGCCGCCTTCGGGGCGGTCAACAACGACAATACCTTCCACCCGCGCATCCCGCGCTACGGCCGCCTGACCCATGAGCAGGAGCGGCTGGGCATCACCGGCTCGCTGCAGTGGCAGCCGGCCGACGAGACGCTGTTCAGCTTCGACGTGCTGCGCTCGCAGTTCGACGCCACGCGGCGCGAGGACTGGCTGGAGGCCTTCTCCTTCTCGCGTCCGGCGTCGGCCAACGGCAAGCCGCAGACCTCGGTCCGCGACGCCACGGTCGACCCCAACGGCAACCTGGTCTACGGCCTGTTCGACGGCGTCGATATCCGCTCGGAGTCCCGCTACGACGAGCTGGAGACGATCTATAACCAGTACACGCTGACCGGTTCGCACGAGTTCACCGACGCCCTCAAGATCGACGGGCTGGTTGGCTACTCCAAGTCGGAGCTGGACAACCCGATCCAGACGACGGTCACCATCGACCGCGCCAACACATCAGGCTACTCCTGGGACTTCCGCGAGGATGACCGGCTGCCGGCGCTGAACTACGGCTTTGACGTCACCAACCCGGCCAACTACGTCTTCGCCCCGGCCGGCGGGGCCTTCGTGGGGTCGGAGATCCGCCTGCGCCCGCAGACGGTCGACAACGAGTACAAGGTCGCCGAGCTGAACGGCTCCTACGAGGTCGTGCCCGCCTTCACCATCAAGGCCGGCGCCAACTGGAAGAAGTTCACCTACGCCAGCACGGCGCAGCAGCGCGCGTCGGAGACCACCATCCCGGCGCTGCCCCCCGGCACCACCATCGCCGACCTGACGACGCTGCTGTCCGGCTTCGGCCGCAATTTGGACGTGCCCGAGGGCACGCCGACCACCTGGCTGCGCCCGGATGTCGAGAAGTTCGACGAGGTCTTCGGCATCTACAGCGGCACCGGCATCTTCCAGCTGCTGGGCGTGGAGAGCGCCGGCGCCCGCGGCAACATCGCGGGCGTGACCGAGGAGGTCATGGCCGGCTACACCCAGGGCCAGTTCAGCTTCGACGAGCTGCCGATCCCGATCCGCGGCGACATCGGCGTGCGCTTCGCCCGCACCAAGCAGACCTCGCGCGGCTACCAGGTGGTGGCCGGCGCGCCGGTCGAGGTGACGGCGCGGCGCGAGTACAATGACTGGCTGCCCTCGCTGAACCTGGTGGGCGAGGTCACGCCCGACTTCCTGGTGCGCCTGTCGGCCTCCAAGGTCATGTCGCGCCCGGGCCTGGGCAGCCTGACCCCCGGCGGCACCATCAACCTGGTCGGCGTGCGCTCGGTCAGCTCGGGCAACCCGACGCTGGAGCCGATCCGCGCCAACACCTTCGACGCCTCGGCCGAGTGGTACTTCGCGCCGGACAGCCTGCTCAGCGTCGGCTTCTTCTACAAGGACGTGAAGACCTTCATCCAGAACCTGCAGGAGACCCGGCCCTTCAACACCTCGGGCCTGTCGGACGCGCTGCTGCAGGGCTCCACCGCCGTCCCGACCGACCTGTTCCTCTTCACCCGGCCGGTCAACACCAAGGGCGGGCCGCTGAAGGGCGTGGAGATCAACTACCAGCAGCCTTTCACCTTCCTCCCCGAGCCGTTCCAGAACTTCGGCGCCATCCTGAACTACACCTACGTGACGTCGGAGATCAGCTACTTCGTCAGCGCGCTCGGCACGGCGCAGGTGGAGAACGACCTGGTCGGCCTTTCGAAGAACGCCTACAACGCGACGCTGTACTACGAGGACGACAAGTTCAGCGCCCGTGTCTCGGCCGCCTACCGCGACAAGTACCTGACGGCGGTGCCCAGCAACAATGTCGGCAACGACGTCAACGGCACGAACTCCACCCTGACGCTGGACGCCTCGGCCTCCTACGCCATCACCGACCGGATCAAGGTGACCTTCGAGGCCCTGAACCTGACGGACGAGTTCAACGACCAGTACACGTCCAGCACCCGCGACAGCGTGGTCTTCTACAGCCACACCGGGCGGCAGTTTAATCTCGGCGTGCAGTACAAGTTCTGATCCCGTGACGGGTGGGGGCGCGCTGCTCCCACCCGCCGACCGCCAACCGGTTCTCCTCCACCGTCACCCCGGCGTTTGCGAAGCTGGCGCGTAGCGCCTAAGCCGGGGCCCAGGGGTTGCAGCCATGAGCGGTCGATGAAGCGGAGAGGCTGGGACGTGGTGCGTCCTTCGACAAGCTCAGGATGAGGGATGTTGGTTCCAGGCAATCCTGGCCTATCCCGGACAGATCCGGTCGGGAGCAGCTAAATCCTCCTCATGCTGAGCCTGTCGAAGCACGCACCACGCCATCGCTGCCAAACCGTCCGGCTCCCGCTTCATCCACCGCCCATGGCTGCAACTCCTGGGCCCCGGCTTGCGCCGGGATGACGGGAATAGGAATCGGCACGGCTCAACGAAAAACGGGCGCCCGCGCGCCCCAGCACAGGGATGGACCATGGCGCACTCTCGCACCCGGAGGGCGCTCGCCGCCTCCGGCCTTCTCCTCGCGTCCGTAGTCCCGGCGCCCGCAGCCCATGCCGCCGCCGAGGCGCCCGGCCTGCTGTTCCACGTCTCCGCCGACAAGGGGTTCGACGCCGATACGGCGAAGGGCGGGGCGGTGCCGCTGTTCCTGGACATGGCCCGCATCGTGCCCGACGGGGCGAAGGGCGGCGCCATCCAGGCCGACCACGACCAGATCCTGGCCTGGCCCGCCGCCGGCAACATCTTCGCCCAGCGCGGCACGCTCTCCTTCTTCTGGCGGGCGCGCGAGCCGCTGGGGCGCAACCAGTTTCCGCTGTTCCGCGTCGGTTATGCCGACCACAGCAGCTGGGACATGGTCTGGCTGCGGCTGGACTGGAACGGCCAGGGCTTCGACGGCTTCGTCACCGACGCCAACCTGTCCCGAATCCGGGTCTCGCACAAGCTGGACCGGGTCCCGGCGCCCGACCGCTGGACCCACATCGCCTTCTCCTGGGACGAGACGCGCGGCGTGCGGCTGTATGTCGACGGCAAGCCGGCCGCCAGCCTCGACAAGCCGGCGGTCCTCGATGCCGGCCTCTACGCCTTCGGCCCGCACAGCCGCATCATCGCGCCCTACCAGGTGCAGAGCCGCTACAGCTTCATGCGCGGCGGCGACATCGACGAGATCCGCATCCACGACCGCATGCTGGACGACCGCGCCGTGGCCGAACTGGCGCGCGGCAAGGAGCCGACGCTCGACGCCGCCGGCCCCCGCCGCGCCGACCAGTCGCCCTGGCGCGAGGCCTGGGCGACCCGCTTCGGCTGGGAGCGCGAGGCGCCGCCCTACCTGTCGTCGGCATCCACCCGCATCCGCAAGGTCGAGTTCACGGATGCCCGCGACGTGAAGCAGCATATGTGGCGCGGCACCGACGGCATCCGCGAGACCACCTGGCCGGGCGTCTACAACCGCTCCCGCCTCGCCGGCCGGCACGACTACTTCGAGCTGCCGGACTGGAACACCTATTCGGTGGGCGGCCGCAGCGTCACCTTCAACCTGCCGGACGAGCCCTGGAACCGCATCGAGCTGCAGGGCGCCGCCCATGGCGCGCTGGTGGCGCTGGACGGGCAGGGCGCCGAGACGCGGCTGGCCGACCGCCCGGCCGGTGCCGAGCGCACCACCACCAACCTCCCGCCCCGCACCGGCGGACGCTTGCGCTTCGACAATGCGGTGCAGGAGGTGCCGATCCAGGAGATCGGCGCCTACAACGTCACCGAGGGCGCAGTCCCGGCGGGCGTCGCCGCGCTGAGCTACACGATCCGCGCGACGGCCGCGCCCGACTACCCCACCCTGGGCGAGCTGCGCCGCTTCATCGACGGGCGTTTCGTGGCGGAGGAGCGCGCCACGGTGGTGGCCCTGCCGGCAGGCGCCCCCAGCACGCCGCGCGCGGCCGGCACATCAGGCCTGCCGCTGGTCCATGTGCTGATCCCGGCTGACTTCCGCGACGTGGCGCCGGGCCAGCCGGTGGGCCGCTTCTCCTATGGCTGGCAGAACATGGAGGCGGGCCTCGACGGCATCGCGCTGGAGCTGCCGGCCCTGAAGGTCCAGGCCACCCATGGCGGCCTCGTTCCCTTGAACATCCGGGTCAAGGACCCGATCTGGCCCGAGCGCGATCTGCTGGACGTCAATGTCTCGGTCAGGCCGGGCGAGCCGCGCACGCTCTGGCTGGACATTCGCGACCGCTTCCTGCCCAACGACCGCAGCCTCTACCTGCAGATCGCCTCGGCCGCCCCGGACTTCAGCGGCGACAGCCTGGACGGCGCCAAGCTCCGCCTGGTCTTCAAGCCGCGCGAGGCGGCGAAGGCGGAGCATGTCGCCGACCGCTTCCAGCAGGTGCGCGACAACCTCGGCTTCTTCGTCGAGGAGCAGCCGAACAACCATCTGCTGCCGATCTATGAGCGCTACTGGCGCGACGTGTCGGACCTGCTGCGCATCGACCCCGCCCATGTCCAGGGCCGCGCCTATTGGGCGGAGCAGAATGGCGAGCAGCCCGGCGTGCCCTTCACCCAGCCGACCCCGCCGCCGGGCGTGCCGCTCTGGGCCTTCCGGCAGGTGGAGGATTTGCGCTCGGTCCAGCGCTTCGTCACCTGGTGGATCGACCAGCGCCAGATCGAGCCGGGCAAGCCCGGGGCGGGCGAGTTCGGCGGCGGCATCTCCGACGATACCGACCTGCTGAACCAATGGCCGCCGCTGGCCCTGATGGGGGTGGAGCCCGACAAGCTGAACGCGTCGCTGATGGCGCTGCTGGAGGCCACCTATGCCAACGGCATGCTGAAGGACGGGCTGAACAGTATCCGCACCGACGAGCTGCACATCTATGAGGAGGGCATCAACACCGTCGCCCAGGCCCTCTACCTGAACTGGGGCGACCCCCGCACGGTGGAGCGGCAGATGGAGACGGCGCGGCAGTTCCCGCGCATCACCGAGGTCAACAAAGCGGGCCACCGCCACATCGTCAGCAACTTCTTCGGCGCCGACGACATCGTCCGCGAGGGCGTGTGGGAATGGTCCAAGCCCTTCTCCTACCTGGTGCTGCATCCGGGCCTGATGCTGGCCGAGTACAACGGGTCTCCCGCGGTGCGGAAGCTGGTGCTGGAACTGGCCGACGGCTATCTGGCGCACGGCAAACAGGGGCCGGACGGGCGCTGGACCTTTCCGGCCGAGATCAACTGGTCGACCGACCAGGAGCGCGGCGGCACCGGCGTGTCGGGCGCCAACCAGATCTTCTGGGCCGCCTACCGCTGGACCGGCGACGACAAGTACCTCCGCCCGCTGCTGAGCGATGCCGGCCGCCCGGGCTGGAGCGCCGTCTCCACGCTCAACAGCGACGTGATCGAACTCCTGGGCAAGCGCGGCGAGTGGGGCCGGGCGCTGACCGACCTCGCCCGGGCCGCGCCGGCGGAGGACAGCCCGCTCTCCAACACCGGCGGGCCGGGCAGCGACCTCGCCTTCGCCCGGCACGTCGCCTGGCAGACCACCGGCGACAAGCGCTTCCTGGAGGAGCTGTACGCCAAGGAGATCCGCATCAACGCCCAGCGCGAGTACATGATGACCGAGGGTCATCTCTGGTCCGACCGGGTGCATGTGCCGAGCGACCTGCTGCAGCGGGCGCGGCTCGGCGGCATGGCGCTGCGGCGCAACCAGATCATGCCGGGCCATGTGGTGAGCTGGCGCTTCCAGGCGCCGGCCCGGGGCGACAGCGTGGCACTGCTGGTCTCCCCCGCCACGCCCAGGGGGTTCAAGGTCGTGGCCTTCAACCTGGAGGACAGGCCGGTCGCCGCCACCATGACCGGCTGGGACGTGGAGGCCGGCACCTGGCGCGTCACCCAGGGCATCGACCGCGACGGCGACGATGAGGCCGACGGCACGCCGGAGAGCCGGACGGTGGAGTTGGAGCGCGGCGGCGACTTGGCCCTGACCTTCCCGCCCAAGGTGGCGACGGTGCTGGAATTCACGCTCGATCGCCCGGCTGGCCCGTCCTGGCAGCGGCCCGATCTGGGCATCGGCCCCTATGACGTGACGCAGCGGCCGGATGGCCTGGCCGTCACCGTCCACAGCCTGGGCGCCGCCCCGGTACGCGGCGGCACGGTGCAGGCGCTGGACGCGGCCGGAAAGGTGCTGGCCTCGGCCCCGGTGCCGGAACTGGCGGCGCCCGACGACCTGCTGCCGAAGACCACCACGGTCACGCTGCCCTTGCCAGCCGGCGCCCGCGCCGCCACCGTGCGGGTGGATGCTGGCGGGCCGGAGATCACCAGGCGCAACAACCAGGTGAGCCTGGAGAAGGGGACCGCGCCATGAGCCTGACCCGCCGCGACCTGCTGGCCCGTGCCGGCGCCTCCGCCGCCGGTGCCGGGCTGCTGGCCGCTTGGCCGGCGGAGGCCTCCAGCGGCGCCGATGCCGCCTTGCACGCCCTGTTCGACCTGTTACAGGCCGAGCGGAAGGCCGACCCGTCCTCCGCCGCCCGCCACGCCCGGCTGCTGGCGGAGTTTCCCGCCGAGGGCCTGTCGCCGGTGCGGGCGCTGGATCGGCAGGCGGTGCTGTTCATGCTGGAGGGGGAGGCAACGGCCGCGGCCCGCTTCCCCTGGGGTGTCACCGGCGGGCGCTTCACCCCCTATGTGCTGACCCATCTGCAGGGCGCTCATGTGACCGCCCCGGCGCAGCTGGAGAAGCAGGCCGCAATCGCCTCGGCCGCCGAGGCCGAAGCCTGGCTGGCACGCCTCCGGGGCTTCGCCGCGACCCTGGACCAGGAGACCGTGCGGGCCCGCGAGGCGGCAGGAGAGGGGCGCGTGCCGCCCGCCTTCATCCTCGACCTCACGCTCGACCGGCTGTCGTCCTTGCGCACCGCTCTGGGAGAGGGGAGCCCGCTGCCCGGCCGCTTCGGCGACGCGGCCACGGCGGCCGGGCTTGACGGCGCGGCCCTCTCCGCCCGCGCCCGCCGCCTGCTGGCCGACGAGATCGCCCCCGCCCTGGCACGGCAGGTCGAGTTGCTGGCATCGCAGCGTGCCAGCAGCGGCGGCAATGGTGTCGGCGGGCTGAGGGACGGCGATGCCTATTACGCCACCGCGCTCGCCACCCTCTGCACCACGCCCATCACGCCCGAGGAGGCGCACACGCTCGGCCTGCGCTGGGCCGGGGAACTGACGGCGGAGACCGACCGGGCCCTGCGCGTCGCCGGCCTCGGCGATGGCGGCGTGGGGGAACGGCTTGCCGCCCTGGCGACCGACCCCCGCCACCTATACGCCGATACCGCCGAGGGCCGCGCCAGGGCGGTGGCCGACATGAACGCACGGCTGGGCGCCATCCGCCCGCGCCTGCCCGCCCTCTTCGGCCCGCTGCCGCAGGGCCCCATCGACATCCGCCGTCTTTCGGACGAGGAGGAGCGGCAGGGCGTGCAGGGGTGGCGCCTGAACCCCTCCTTCGACGGCACCAAGCCGGGCGCCTACTATGTCGACCTCGCCCGCATCCGCGACCGGCCGGTCTGGAGCCTGCCCACGGTCGTGGACCACGAGACGGTGCCGGGCCATCTGCTGCAATCGGCCCTGCAGGACCGCGCGGCGCCGCACCCGCTCCGCGCCCAGCTGGCCTCTCCCGGCGCGTCGCTGGAGGGCTGGTCGATCTACGCCCAGCGGCTGGGCGACGAGATGGGCCTTTATGCCGACGACCCGCTCGGCCGCGTCGGCTATCTGCAATCCCTGCTGTTCCGCACCGCCCGGCTGGTCGCCGATACCGGCATCCATGCCAAGGGCTGGGGCCGGGAGAAGGCGGTGGACTACATGGTCGGGCTCACCGCCGAGACGCGCGACGTGGTGGAGAAGGAGGTCGCCCGCGCCTTCGTCCTACCCGGGCACGTCGCGGCGCCCATGGTCGGCTACGATCGGCACGTCGCCTTCCGCGACGCGGCGGCCAGGGCGGCGGGCCCCCGCTTCGACCTGAAGTCCTTCCACGACGCGATCCTCGCCCCCGGCCCCCTGCCGCTGGCGGTGCTGGAGCGGCACCTCACCTCCTCCCGTACCTGACGGAGCCTTCCCATGATCCGTTCCCGCCGCGCCCTGCTGACCGGCTCCGCCACCGCGCTCGCCGCGCTCTCCCTGCCGCTCGCCGCCGACGACCTGATACGGCCGGTGCCGGACGAACCCACGCTGGTGATCGGCCTCTGGCCCAGCAAGCCGCCGGGAGGGGAAAAGGTGACCGTCGTGCAGGAGGTGTGGGAGCGGCAGAACCAGTGGAACCTGCGCGACCGCGCCATCCGCTACGTGACCCGCCCGACCCTGTCGGTCTTCCGCCCTGTCAGGCCCAACGGCGCCTCGGTCCTGGTCATCCCCGGCGGCGGCTACGCTCACACGGTGGTCGACAAGGAGGGGTTCGAGACGGCGCGCTGGCTGGCGGCGCGGGGCGTGACCGCCTTCGTCCTGCTCTACCGCCTGCCGCACCAGGGTTGGGCCGCCGGGCCCGACACGCCGTTGCAGGACGCCCAGCGCGCGCTGCGGCTGATCCGGGCGCGGGCGGCGGAGTACGGGCTGGACCCGGCGCGGGTGGCGGTGCAGGGCTTCTCCGCCGGCGGGCATCTGGCGGCGACGCTGCTGACCCGGTTCGAGCGCAGGGTCTACGAGCCCGTCGACGGCGCCGACGCGCTCCCGGCGCGGCCGGACCTGGGCTGCCTGGTCTATCCGGTGATCTCGATGAAGGCCGGGATCTCGCATCCGGGCTCGCGCGCCAACATGCTGGGGCCGGACCCGACGCCGGAGCGCGAGGCGGAATTCTCCCCCGACATGAACGTCACGGCCGGGGTGCCGCCGACCTGGATCCTGCACGCCGCCGATGACCAGCCGGTGCCGGTGGAGAACGCGCTGCTGATATACGCGGCGCTGCGCAAGGCCGGCGTGCCGGCGGCCATGCATCTGTTCGAGGAGGGCGGCCACGGCTTCGGCCTGCGCGGCATCCAGGACACGCCGCTGCAAGTCTGGCCGCAGCTTTTCCTGGATTGGGCGGCGCGCCACGGTCTAATGGGACCGGCGGGCAGCGGCGCCATCGTGCCGCGGCCGAAACCGTGAGAACGATCCCCTGATCTGATGGCCCCCCTCCTCGAGATCGTGCTGCCGGCCTTCGGGCTGGTGCTGGCGGGCTTCGCCCTGTGCCGGCCGCCCCTGTTCGGGCCGGGTGCCGCCGAGGCGCTGGGCACCTTCAACTTCACCGTGGCGCTGCCCTGCCTGCTGTTCCGCAGCATGGCGCGCCAGGGCATGCCGGGACCGGACGAGCTGGCGATCCTGGGCGCCTACTACACGGCATTGCTGGCCGCCTGCGCCCTGGCCTTCGCGGCCGCACGCGCCCTGTTCCGCGAGGACACGCCCGGCGCCACGGTGCTGACGCTGGGCTCCAGCTTCTCCAACACGGTGCTGGTCGGCGTGCCGCTGGTGCTGGCCGCCTTCGGTCCCGAGGGATTGCGGCAGCTGCTGCTGATCATCACCTTCCACGCGCTGGTGCTGCTGGGCGGCGGCACGGTGCTCATCGAGGCCGGCCGGGCGCGGGGGCAGGGGCGGGGGCTGGCGGCGCTGGCCGGGGGCACGGCGCTGGCGCTGCTGAGGAACCCGGTGGTGACATCCATCGCCGCCGGCCTGGTCTTCGCCGCGACGGGGCTGGCGCTGCCGAAGCCGGTGGATCGGCTATTGGAACTGGCCGGCAGCTCGGCCGTGCCCTGCTCGCTCTTCGCGCTGGGGGCCAGCCTGGTGGGGCTGAAGGTCGGCCACGCGCTGGGGCGGACCGGGCTGATGGTCGGGGCCAAGCTGGTGCTGCTGCCGCTGCTGGTCTGGCTGTCCGGCCGGTATGTCTTCGACCTGCCGCCGCTGCAGCTGGGCGTGGCCGTCACCTGCGCCTCGCTGCCCGCCGGGTTCAACGTCTTCCTGCTGGCCCAGCGCTACGGCCTGCACACCGCCCCGGTGGCCGGCGCCATCGTCGTCTCCACCGCCCTGTCGGCCCTGACCACCGGCCTGGTGATCGCGCTGTTCCGAGTGTGAGGGGCTGCCTGCTTATCCTTCTCCCCTTGAGGGAGAAGGGTGGGGCCCGCGCCGAAGGCGTGGGGGGATGAGGGGTCGACCGCCCAGCCGGGCGTTCTCGACGGATGATCCTGGGATAGCGGTAGAGAACGTCAGCCTTCGGCTGCCGACCCCTCACCCTCCCGTCGCTGTCGCGCCGGGTCCCATCCCTCTCCCTCAAGGGGAGAGGGATTTGCCTCACACCCTCACCGCCAGCGCCCGCTCCACCATGCGCACCAGGTCGCTCAGCTGGTAGGGCTTGCCCAGGACCTGGACGCCGGGGGTGCGGGCGACCTCCTCGCTGTAGCCGGTGCTGAGGATGACGGGCAGGGTGGGGAAGCGGCGCTTGACGGCGTTGGCGAGGTCGACGCCGCTCATCTCGCCGGGCATGACCACGTCGCTGAAGACCAGGTCGACCGGCTCCGTCGCCAGCCGTTCCAGCGCCGCGTCGGCGGTGGGGCAGCGCAGCACCGTGTAGCCGGCCTCCTCCAGCGAGGCCGACACGGTGGCGGCGACGATCGGGTCGTCCTCCACCAGCATCACCCGGCCGCTGCGCGCCGTGCCGGACAGGGCGGCGCTGCCGGCGGCGTCGGCCCGCACCGACTCCTCGGTCCGGCGCAGCAGCATGGTAACGGTCGTGCCCATGCCGGGCGCCGTGTCGATCCAGGCGGTGCCGCCCGACTGGCTGGCGAGGCCGTAGACCTGGCTCAGGCCCAGACCCGTGCCCTTGCCGACCTCCTTGGTGGTGAAGAAGGGGTCGAAGGCGCGGGCGGCCACGGCCGGCGGCATGCCGCTGCCGGTATCGGCCACGGATATCCGCACGAACTCGCCGGTCAGGCCCGAGGGATGGCCGGGCGGCAGCCTCTCGTTGACGGCGCTGATGCGCAGGCGGCCGCCCTCGGGCATGGCGTCGCGGGCGTTCACGGTCAGGTTGATCAGCGCCAGCTCGAACTGCAGCGCGTCCACCTCCGCCGTCCACAGGCCCGGCTCGAAATCCAGTTCCAGATGGATGTCGGCGCGCAACGCCCGGGTCAGCAGGTCGTTCATCGCCAGCACCCGGTCGCGGATCGCCACGGGTTCCGGGTGAAGCTGCTGGCGCCGCGCGAAGGTCAGGAGCTGCTGCACCAGCTTGGAGCCGCGGTCCACCGCCTGGTAGCCCGCCTCCAGCAGCGGCTTCACCTGCGCGTTGCCGGCGGTGCGGCGCTCCACCAGGTGCAGGCAGCCGGAGATGGCCTGCAGCAGATTGTTGAAGTCGTGCGCGACGCCGCCGGTCAGCTGGCCCAGCGCCTCCACCTTCTGCGCCTGCAGCAGCGCCGCCTGGGCGCGCTGGCGCTCCTCCACCTCCGCGCGGACGCGCTCCTCCAGCGAGGCGTTCAGCAGCGTCAGCTCCTCCTGCGCGACCTTCAGGTCATGGATGTCGGTGTCGATGCCGAACCAGCCGGTGATCCGCCCGTCCGCGCCGCGCAAGGGCAGGGCGCGCGCCACGTACCAGCGGTAGACGCCATCGTGGCGGCGGAAGCGGATGTCCAGGGAGTAGGGCGCGCCCGATCGCAGCGCCGAGGTCCAGCGCTCGGTCACGACGGGCTGGTCGTCGGGATGCACCGTGTCGAACCAGCCGGACGGCATCGCCGTCTCCGGCGTCTGGCCGGAATACTCGTACCAGCGGTCGTTCAGGTAGGTGATGTTGCCCTCGGGATCGCCCAGCCAGATCAGCGAGGGGATGAGGTTCGCCATGGTGCGGAAGCGCTCCTCGCCTTCGCGCAGCGCGGCCTCGGCCTCCTTGTGCTCGGTGATGTCGATGACCGAGCCGACATAGCCCAGATACTCGCCGTCGGCCCCGAAGCGGGGTGCCGCCGCGTCGATGGTCCAGCGGTAGGTCCCGTCGGCGCGGCGCAGCCGGTACTCGACCCGGAAGGGCGCGCGGCGGGCGTTGGCGTCCAGGAAGATGCGCTCCGCCATCTCCTTGTCGTCGGGATGCGTGGCGTCCAGCCAGCCCAGCCCGTGGCCTTGCTCCTCGGTCTGGCCGGTGAACTCGCACCAGGCGCGGTTCAGGTAGGTGCAGTGGCCGGACGCGTCGGTGACCCAGACCATGACCGGCGCGCCGTCCGCCATGTCGCGGAACCGCGCCTCGCTCTCCTGCAGCGCCGCCTCGGTCTGGCGCCGCTCGGTGATGTCGATGTCGGAGCCGCGGATGCGCAGCAGGTTGCCCTGGGCATCCATCTCCGGCCGGTTGCGACTCAGCACCCAGCGCACCGATCCGTCGGGCATCACCACGCGGAACTCGTGGTCGAGCGGCACCTTCTCCATGACGATGCGGCTCACGGCCGCCCGGGCCCGCTCGCGGTCCTCCGGATGGATGCAGGACTGCCAGCCCTCGAAGGAGGGGCGCCAGGTCTCGGGATCGCGGCCGTAGAGGCGGAAGGTGGAGGGCGACCAGTGACCCTGGCCTGTGACCGTGTCGTACTCCCAGGAGCCGATGCCGCCCACCTCCTGCGCCAGCTGCAGCCGCGCCTCGGCCTCGCGCAGCTCCGCCTCCGCCCGGCGGCGGGCGCTGACGTCGACGAAGGCGCAGACGGCGGCGGCCGGCGGGCCGTCCGGCGGGTCGTCGGGGCGCCAGAGCGGGGCGGCGCTGACCGAGATGTGGGTGAGGGTGCCGTCGCCCCGGCGGTACTGGAACTCCTGCTGGTGCACCGGCTCGCCCCGCAGCAGCGCCCGGGCGGTGGGGTACTCCTCGGGCGCGAAGGGCCGGCCGTCGGGATGCAGGCCGCCAAAGGCGCCATAGTCGCCGATCCCCTCGCCGGGGATGGCGGGGTGGCCCAGGATCAGCTCGGCCATGCGGTTGTAGGTGACGATCCGGCCGCTTGGCCCCTCGGCCACGATCAGGCCGGCCGGCATCTGCTCGGTGACCGCGCGCAGCAGCGAGCGCTCTGCCTCCAGATCGGCCAGCAGGCGCTGGCGCTCCTCCTCGGCGCGGCGGCGGTCGGTGATGTCCATGGCGGAGACGGTCAGCCCCACCACCGCCCCGGACTCGTCGAGCAGCGGCTCGGCATGGGCCTCGTACCAGCGCGTCTCGCCGCCCACCACCAGCAGCAGCTCGCGCCCGGCCGGCACCCCGCTCTCCAGCACCTCGCGCTTGAGGCGGATGAGGTCCGCGACATTGGCGGGATCCGTCAACTCGTCGTCGCGCCGGCCGATCAGCCGCTCGGGCGTGAAGAACTTGGCCGGGTTGGCGATCCAGGTGTAGCGGAGCTCGGTGTCGCAGTTATAGACGAGCAGCCTGGAGTGGCGCAGGGCCGCGCGCAGCCGCTGCCGGTCGGCGTCGGCCGGAAAGGCGGTGGCGTCGGCGGGATGCTCCTGGTGGAGGTCAGGCGGCAAGGCGGTCAACATCGTTCCCGGTCGAGGGGTGACGGGCTTTGTAGCACCGCAGCACATATGGCGCCGCTCAGCCGTCCGGGCTAGGGCGCACGGCAGGGCGGCCTAGCGCATCCCGCCGCCCAGCGCCTGGTACAGCCTGACCTGGTTGACCAGCAGGTCGAGCCTGGTCTGGGCCAGCGCGATCTCGGCGGAGCGGCGGCGCTCCTGGGCGTCCAGCCAGAGGCGCAGCGCGACGGCGCCAGCCCGGTAGCGCACCTCGAGGATGCGCTCCACCTCGCGGGCGGCGGCCAGCGCGCGGGCCTGCAGCCCGGCTTGGGCAGACAGCTCGGCTCGGGCGGAGAGCGCATTGTCGACATCCGCCAGCGCGCCGAGGAAGGCCTGCCGGAAGCCCGATTACGGCACTAGAGCTTATACGCGCGGCGCGGCCGAACCCTGCGGCCCCCGTTCCCCGGCGGCGGCGCGTCGCCATATGATGGGCAGGCACATACCGCCCCGGAGCCGTTCCATGAGTCCGCCCGTCCGCGCCCTGACGCTTCTGCTCGCCATCCTCGCCGCCCCCGCCGGTGCCGCGGCCGGGGAGCGGAGCTGCTTCGACCTGGGCGAGATCCGCAACAGCAGGGTGGTGGATGCGAGCACCATCGAAATCCGGGTCGGGTCGTCCGACCGCTACCGGCTGACACTCGCCCGGCCGCAGGTCAATCTCGGGCCGCTGGACACGGTCGGCTTCGCGGCGCGCGGCGGTCCGATCTGCGGCGCCCGCGACATCGAGGTCATCGGCAGCGCCGGCACCGCCGTCCCTGTCCGCGTCGCCGTCACCGAACTGGAGCCCGTGGCCGGAGCGCGCTGATCCGTCCCGCCAGCCCCGACAGGACGAGGGTCGCCGCCAGGACCAGCGCCGCCGCGCCGAAGCTGGCGCGCATGCCCGAGGCGATGGCCGCGGCGCCCGCCGTCGCGGGATCGGCCGCGCCCGACCCGGCCGCGAACAGCGCCGCCATCAGCGACGCCCCGGCGATCAGGCCAAGATTGCGCGACAGCGCCAGCAGGCCGGACGCGACGCCCCGCCGGTCGGCCGCCACCGCCGTCATCACCGCCGTGGTGTTGGCCGCCTGGAACAGCGCATAGCCCAGGGTCAGCGTCACCAGCGCGGCGACATAGGCGGCCACGCCGGAGCGGCTCGCCACCCAGGCCAGCAGCGACGCGCCCGCCATCATCAGCGCCAGCCCGGCCATGCGCACCCGGGGCGCGCCGAACCGGTCCACCGCCCGGCCCGCCGGTACCCCGCCCAGCGCCGCCGCGGCCGGGCCCGCCGCCATGACGGCGCCGACCGAGGCCGCATCCAGCCGCAGCCCGCCGGAGAGGTGGAAGGGCCCGACCACCAGGCTCGCCATGACCGACGCGGCGGCCGGGATGCCCATGGCGACGCCGGCGGCCAGGGCGGGATCGCGCAGCAGCGCCGGCCAAGCCCCGGGCGACGCCGTGCCTCCCGACCCGACGGCCCGGTCGGCCGGCAGCCCCCGCCAGGCCAGCACCAGGGCCGCGGCGCCCAGCGGCACCATGGCGAGGAACAGGGCCCGCCAGTCCAGCCATTCCAGGAGCACCCCGCCCAGCGGCGGGCCGGCGGCCGTGCCCAGGGCGGACACGGTGCCGAGCAGCCCCATGGCACGGCCCGTCCGCTCCCGGGGCAGGGCGTCGCCGACCAGCGCCGTGGACAGGGCCATCATGGCGGCGGCGCCCAGACCCTGCGCCGCGCGCGCCGCCACCAGCCAGCCTGTGGACGGGGCCATGCCGCACAGGGCCGAGGCCGCCGTGAACAGCGCCAGACCGGCCAGCAGCAGGCGCCGGCGTCCCCAGAGATCGCCCAGCCGCCCGGCGCCGACGACCAGGGCCGTCATCGCCAGGAGATAGGCCAGCACGATCCATTGCACCTGGCCGAAGGGGGCCGCCAAGTCCCGCGCGATGGCCGGCAGCGCCACATTGGCGCCGCTGGTGCCGAGCGAGGCGAGGAGCAGCGGCAGGGCGAGGGCGGCGAGGGTGCGGCGGACGGCGGCTTCTTCGACGGCGTCGGATGCGGCTGGCGGCATGGCGGTCTTCCTTCCCTGGGGCTCGTTTCGCACACAGGCTAGGCCGGCGGCATAGGGGGCGGAAGACGCACGGATTGCACTCGACCGTTGCGTCTGGCGCCATGTATCGCGCTATGATCGCGGCATGGCCCACCCCGATTTGAACCTTCTCGTCACGCTCGACGTACTTCTGTCCGAGGGCAGCGTCGCCGGCGCCGCGCGCCGGCTGCGGCTCAGCCCCTCGGCCATGAGCCGGGCGCTGGCGCGGCTGCGCGAGGCGACCGGCGACCCGCTGCTGGTGAAGGCGGGCCGCGGCCTGGTGCCCACCCCCCGGGCGCTGGCGCTGCGCGGCCGGGTCGGCGAGCTGGTGCGGGAGGCGGAGGCCGTGCTGCGCCCGGTCGAGGCGCCGGACATCGGGGAGTTGCACCGGACCTTCACCCTGTGGGTCAGGGACGGCTTCGTCGAGAGCTTCGGCGCGGCCCTGCTGGCGCGGGTGGGCCGGGAGGCGCCCGGCGTGCGCCTGCGCTTCGTGCTGAAGCCCGACCGCGACAGCGGCCGCCTGCGCGACGGCACCGCCGATCTGGAGACGGGGGTCGTGGGGGAGGGGATGGGGCCGGAGCTGCGCGCCCAGGCGCTGTTCCACGACCGGTTCGTCGGCGCCGTGCGGCCGGGCCATCCGCTGCTGCGGGGAGAGATGACGCCGGCGCGCTTCGCGGATGAGGGCCGGCATGTGCTCGTGTCCCGGCGCGGCGTCGAGGGCGGGCCGGTCGACGCGGCGCTGGCGGCGCTGGGCCTCCAACGGGAGATCGCCGCGAGCGTGGACGGCTTCGCCGCGGCCCTGGCGCTCGCCCGGGGTGGCGACCTCGTCGCCACCGTGCCGGAGCGGCACACGGGGCCGCTGCGGGCGGGGATGGTCAGCTTCGAGCTGCCCTTCCCGGTGCCGGAACTCGCCATCTCCCTGATCTGGCACCCCAGGATGGATGCCGACCCGGCGCATCGCTGGCTGCGGGCGTGCGTCCGCGAGGTCTGCGCCGCGCCGGGGAGCTGACCCGGCGGCTCAAAGGCCTGCGGCCGCCTCGGCGATCAGCGCGTAGGAGCGCAGCCGCGCCCCATGGTCGAAGACATCGGAGACTATGATCAGCTCGTCGGCATGCGTCTCGTCCAGCAGCGCCCGCATGCCCTTGCGCACCGTTGCGACCGAGCCGACGATGGAGCGGGCCAGCATGTGCATGGCCTGCCGCTTCTCCTCCGGCGACCAGTAGGCCTCGATGTCGTCGATCGGCGGCTTGGCCAGGCCGCGGGCGCCGCGGAACAGGTCGGCGAAGGACATCTGCTGGGTGGTGTGCAGCCGCCGCGCCTCGGCGTCGTTCTCCGCCGCGACGATGTTGACGCCGACGATCGCGTAGGATTTCGCCAGCTGTTCCGACGGCTTGAAGCGGGCGCGGTAGATGTCCAGCGCGTTCAGCAGCTGGTCCGGCGCGAAATGCGAGGCGAAGGCGTAGGGAAGACCCAGCTCCGCCGCCAGCATGGCACCATAGGTGCTGGAGCCCAGGATCCACAGCGGCACCTCCGTCCCGGCGGCCGGCACCGCCTGGATGCGCTGGCCGGGCTCCGCCGGCGCGAAATAGGCCTGCAGTTCCAGCACGTCCTGAGGGAACTGGTCGGCGGCCTGCGGCGTGCGGCGGAGTGCGCGCAGCGTCAGCTGGTCGGTGCCGGGCGCGCGGCCGAGCCCCAGATCGATGCGGCCGGGGAAGAGGCGCGCCAGTGTGCCGAACTGCTCGGCGATGACCAGCGGCGCGTGGTTCGGCAGCATGATGCCGCCGGCGCCGACGCGGATGCGCTCGGTCCCGGCGGCGACGTGCTGCACCACCAGTGCGGTCGCGGCGCTGGCGATGCCCGGCATGTTGTGGTGCTCGGCCACCCAGAAGCGCCTGAACCCCCAGCCCTCGGCATGGCGGGCGAGGTCGCGGGCATTGTCCAGCGCGCCGCGCGCGTCCGTCGCCTGGGTGACGCGGACGAGGTCGAGGATGGAGATGTCGGCCATGGGTCGTTCCGTTGCTGGTGTGCTTCCCGGCACGCCGTCGATCCGGGCCATATGGCGAAGGCTCTTCCCGCCCGCAACCGGCGGAAGCGGGACCCGGCCCCGCGCATGGGCGTGGGTAGCTAGGACGTGCGTCCGCGTGGGCCGCCTGCCCGGCAGGCGGCGTCCTCGTTGCGCCCGCACGGCGAAAGGATCCGCTCCATGTCCAAGCCCGTGGACCTCACGCCGCAGTCCGCCGCCGCGGCGGGGGAGGGGACGATGCTACTCACCCGCGAGGGGTCCTCCGCCGATGAGAGCATCGCCGGGGGTGCGGAGAATGACTTGCTGTACCGCGCGGGCGGCAACGACGGGTCGGGCAAGGGCGACCTTGTCTTCCGCAACGACGCCTCCGGCGCGGCGGTCTACCGGACCGGCACGTCCTTCGGCGACCTGGGCACGGTGCTGAACGGGCTGACCGTCGTCGGCATCGCCGACCTCGGCGGGTGACCCGGCGCGCCACGGTCCTTTCCGGGCGGTCTTCGGAATGTCATTGGTATCCGGACGGGGGCGACCCCATCTTTCCTGGATGACAGCGACACCCATGGGCACCACCGCCGCCGAGCCGCCGCCCCGCACCTCCGAACGGCTGCGGCTCATCGCGGCGGAGCTGGAAGCGACGGAGGCGGGACCCACCGTCGGCGAGCTCTCCGAGAGCCTCGGACGGGTCGCCTACGGTCTGCTGCTTCTGATATTCGCCCTGGCCCTGGTCATCCCCGGCCCGCCCGGTTTCGGCGCCCTGTTCGGCACGCCCATGATCGTGCTGGGAATCGGCATGGCCCGGGGCAAGCCCTATCCGAGCTTCCCCCGCGCCCTGGCCGATCGCCGGCTGCCGCCGGGGCCGCTGCGGGCGGTGCTGCTGCGGGCGGTGCCGGTCCTGCAGCGGCTGGAGCGCTGGCTGCGCCCGCGCGGCCTGCTGGGCCTCCGCCACGCCGCCCATGAGGACGATCCGGGCGGCCGGATCCTGGAGATCGCCACCGGCGTGCTGGTGACGCTGCTGGCGCTGCTGCTCCTGCCGCCGATTCCCTTCACCAACGCCCCGCTCGGCGCCGCGGCCGTGGTGCTGGCGCTGGGTCTGATGGAGCGGGACGCCGTCGCCACCACCATCGGCGCCGTGCTCTCCCTGGCCGCCTCCGCCTTCACGGTCGCCCTGTCGGGCGGCTTCATCGCCGCGCTGGCCGCCCTCTTCTCCTGAGGGGCGGCAGGGGAATACGCCGTCGGGGCAGGGGAGGGTCGCAAGCCCCCCCCCCGAAAGATCGGCGAAAGGCCTGCGACATTGCTCACTTCCGAGGAATAGTGCTCCCCAAGACAAACGGCTAGCCTGCATCGACGGTTAGCTGCGGCGGAAGGCCGGCCATGGACATTCTGCTGATCGAGGATGATGCGGGGCTGAGCTACGCGCTTGCGAGTTCATTGCAATGCCGGCGTATCACCATCGTCGCCAGCGCCAGGAACGCCGTCCTGGGGCGCACGCTGGCGGAGCACGCCACCTGCGACGCCGCCATCCTCGACTACCGCCTGGCCGATGGGGACGGCGGCAGCGTCGGCGCCGCCCTGAAGCGCCGCGGCATCCCCTTCCTGTGGCTGACCAGCCTGGAGGCGGCCGAGTTCGATGCGCTCGGCGCCCCCCTGCTGCAGAAACCCGCCCCCGCCGCCGCCATCGCCGCCACGCTGGAACGCCTGGTCGCCCATCCACCGGCCGCCCGCCCCTGAGCCGCATCGGCGACGGCACGTCGTTGCCCGGCATCTACCATTTCCGGTTGCCAGGAACCCACCCTAATGAGGTAGACCTTACGGTTGAGCGAGCGCGCCTCGCCGTCTCAGCCCACAGGTGGAAATTGGATCCGATCATCATCGATGTCGCCCAAGGCGACCGCGCCCGCTCCTTTGACGCGAACAGCCGGCTACAGACGGTCGCGTACGAGGAAACGATGCGCACCCTTGAAGCCTGCCTGGCACAGGCGGAGGAATTCCGCCGCTCATCGATCCAGCCCTCCGCCAACAGGGAGCTGCAGCGCATCCACAACGCCATCTTCGTCGATGGCGACCGGGGCGTCGGCAAGACCGCGTTCATGCTCAGCCTGGAGCAGTGCTGGGGCAAGAGGGTGGGAGACAGGTCGGGGACCTTGCACTTCTTCGCGCCCGTCGATCCGACCCTGCTCGAGACGGGCGACAATTTCCTGAACATCATCGTGGCGCACATTTACCGCAAGGTCGCGGAGGCCTGCACCGAGAAGAAGCGGCAGGATTTCTGGCGCGACTTCGAAGCGGTCGGCGAAGCGCTGGAGGCGGGGGCCAATTTCAACGACCAGCAGGTGCGCGGTGCCGAGCGCATCCTCGCCGCCCGAGACCATGGCGAGTTGGAAATCCGCCTATACAGCTTCTTCGAAAGCGCCTGCGAAATCCTGGGCGTGAAGGCGCTCGTCGTGCTGATCGACGATGTCGACATGTCCCTGACCAAGGGCTTCCACGTCCTCGACGTGGTGCGCCGCTACATGGCCTGCCCGCTGGTCATCCCGGTCGTCAGCGGGGATATCAAGCTGTATGAGATCCTTGTCGCGAGCCACTTCGCGGATGAGCTCGGCGTCAAGGACAAGATGAAGGTACTGTCCCTTGAAGATCTGCGCCGGCCGCTCGAGGCGATCGAAGCCGAAGAGGGAGACTACAAAGGGCTGATCATCAGGGCGCAGATGCTCTCCCTCGAATATCTGAAGAAGGTGCTGCCCCTGCACCAGCGCGTCCAACTGAAGCTCATCCCTGACCTGCTGCTGCCCGGCGAGCGGAAGATCCTGGTCAAGTTCGGCGAGACGCAACCGGCTCTGACGACGGTGCTTGACCAGCTGGCGCGGGTGCTCGCCTACAATGTCAACGGCGTGGAGGACAGCAGGCCCGCCCTGGTGGTGAACACGGCGCGCGAGCTGGTCCAACTGCTGCTGCAGCTGACGCAGAAGGGTCTTGCCTGGGATGACACAAAGCCCCGGGATAACTGGACGTCCCGGGAGCAAAGACTCGCACTCGCGTCCGCCATGGGCCAGTACTGGCGCAACCTTCGGGAAGCGGCCCTCCATCACCGCTCGCTCGCCGATCAGGCCATCCTCTCGCCGCGCTCGGACGAGCGCCCGACCCCGCGCCTTTCAGCAATCCCCTTCTTCGACCCGGTTAAGCATCCGGCCAAGGACGCGAGGTATCAGATCCCTATCGAAGCGGTACGCCCGCGGCCCCAGGGCCAGAACCGCGATAGCCGCGACCGGCCTCCGGCTGAGAGGCCGCTAAAGGCCATGATGCCGATGCCGAGCTACGAGTCGGCGCATCCGAACATGATCATCGTGAGGGATGAATGGAAGACCGCTAAAAGCAACGACCAACTGTTCGGTATGCACTTGCTAACTCATACTTCTTACTACAGTTCCGGTTCATCGCGGGCTAGTTACCTATTCTTCGGACGCGCGTTCGAAATCGTAATTTCAAGCATGCTTGGTTGCACCGACTCTGCATCGATCGAGAAAATTATCCGCAATCCTCCCTACCTTTCCAATTTCCATTATTTTCCGACGAAGCCGATCGATGGCAGTGATCTGGACAGCGGCGACGAAGCCGACGATGGCAGCATGGCGATGCTTGGCGAGGACGTGCTCGACGGTTGGAGCGGGCGCCTTGAGGACTGGTATTCCAAGCATGAAGGTAACTTCAAGGAAACGCCGCCATCCGCCCAGATGATATACAAAGTGTTGAATAAATGTTTTAACCAAATCAATATTTACAAGCAGCCTATAGATGGCAGATCGAACCTCCAGCGCACGTTGGAAACAGAGCTAACACGCCTTAAGCTCATCCTGATGAATGCTTTCGCCAGCTTCGAGAAGGATGACGGCAGGGTCGTTCTCCAGAATTTTGCTTTGGGAGCGCTAGACAACATCTATAAAGACAATTCGTGGTCCATCAACGTGTCGCCGCTTATTGAGCGCGGTCAGTTCTCTTTTACGAAAGCCATATCAACGCACCCGCTCTTTGACATCGAGGGGCTGGACAAAATTCAGATCACGGGAAGATCGGCGCGCCCGACAATCCCGGCACCCCCGAAAATTCAACCAGCGACCGCCCCCTCTAGCATTAACTCTCCCAGTACAAGCATGACGTCTGTGGTAAGCATCTTGGAAGAAGCGGCTCCCATGCTTGATATGTCAGCGAAAGCGCGACTTTCGAGGGTGTTGCGGAGTTTCACTGACGCTGAAGGGAAAGCGCTTGATAGGATGCGTGGCGCCGAAGCATCAAACCTTTCATTCCAGCTAACGGCAAAGATTGTCGAATACGCGAGAGAAAATAGATCTTTGGCAGTCACACTCGCCGCGCACATCTACAAGAGTAACGGCTACGCAAAACACGTAAGAGAATTCCTCGAGCGAGAAGGAAGGCTTCCTGGACTGCTCTATACGCTCTTGTACAGCCAATGACCCCCGACCTCGAACTCCTGCCCCGCCTGGCCTTTCTCCGCTCGGCCAGGCTGGCGCGGCTGCTCCGGGAGCGGCTGGCGGCGGAGACGGAGCGGCCGGTTCGTCCGGACGAGGTGCGCGGGGCGCTGTTCGCCAGCGCCTTCAATCCGCAGGCGCATCTGCTGCGGCAGGACGATGCCGTGGCGGCCGTGACCGCCCTGTGGAACGACGCCGGGACAGGGGAGGGTCTCTACGGCTTCGGTGCGCTGCACGAGCCCGGCATCCTCTCCGATCTGGCGCGGGACCATTTGTTCCACGCCGGTGGCCGCTACGAGGTGAAGCCGCAATGCCTGCTGGACTATTGCCGGCTCATCCGCGACGTGCACCCGGCCTTCCTCGTCGCGGTCTGGCATGTCGAGCACCTGCGGGCCGGTGAGATCGACGTGGAGGCGCTGGAGGCCGGGCTGGAGCGGCAGTGTCCGCTGGCGCTGCCGCCGGGCGACCCCGACCGGCCGCATGCCGACAACCATGTCCATCTGAACGGCGTGGGCGTTGCCTCACAGCCGCTCGCCGCCCTGGCCTTCGGGGAGGGGCGGCTCCACCGCGAGCCCGACGTGCCGCTCAATCCCGCCCTGGAGCTGGGAGGCGGCTTCGGCTGCCGCGACCTGGCCCGCCTGCTGAACGCGTCGGTCTGGTACATCCTCCAGGCCGCCTGCGGCGGGGAGAGGGATGGGGTGGTGGCCGACCAGCGGCGGATCCTGGCGGAGAAAGAGAAGCGGATCTCCGGCACCCTGATCGAGGAGAGGCTGATCGGCCCGGCCGGCGTCTCGCGCCTTGACGTGCCGCGGGCGCTCGCCCGCGCCATGGCCCGCCGCCTGGGACGGGACGACACGGCGGGCGCTCTGCAGATGCTGGCGACCCTGGCGCTCTACCTGCACGAGACGGCCGAACCGGCGGCGCACCGCCTGCGCCTGTCCGTGCTGGCCCTGGTCCATGCCACGCACCTGCTGCGCTCCGCCATCATCGTGTCGGGCAAGGGGCTGACGAACTTCGTCAAATACTACAACAGCGACATGCGCTTCGAGGGCTGGCGCTACCAGGAGGGCGACCGCTGGCGCCTTCTCATCGGCAATGGCGGCGACATGGTCGACGCCAAGATCGCCACGACCGACATCGACAGGTTCCGCGACCTTGCCAGGATGGCCGCGCGGGCCGCGGACGGGCTGGGCGATCCGCTCCGGCCTGCCCGCCACGGCTGGCGGCGCTATCACCTCTCCTATCACTTCATCCGGGACGCCGCCGGGCGGCCGGGGCGGATCGGCTTCTCCCGCGAACGGCGCCTCGCCGAGATCAGGGCCCGCGAGCTGCGCATCATGCTGCGCAAGGTGGCCTGGGTGGAGTCGAGCGAGGGGCCAGCGCCCGGCGCCGGTCCGGCCGGCGGCCCCCGGGTCCGCCAGAACCTGACCAGCTGGATCCGCAGCTTCGACGTCGCCGGCGACGAGACCAAGGTCCCGGTCGAGGTCTTCGCGCCCGCGCTCCGCTGGCTGCGCGACAAGCCGCTGGTCCAGGTGCTCCACGGCCGGGCCCGGGCCAGCGCGCGCCGCGCCTTCAGCATCCATGCCGGCGAGGATTTCAGCGACATCGTCTCCGGCCTGCGCCATACGGAAGAGACCGTCGAGTTCTGCGGGCTGGGGGTGGACGACCGGATCGGGCACGGGCTGGCGCTGGGGCTGGACCCGCACGCCTGGGCGGCGCGCCAGGGGCTGGCCATCGTGCCGCTGCAGGCCCATGTCGACAATCTGGTCTGGCTCTGGCACCACGCCACCGCCCTGGCGAACCGGGTGGAGGTGGCCGGGCGCGTCCTGCCGCTCCTGCGGCGGCGGCTCGACTTCTTCCTCCACGAGCTCCACGGGGGCTCCGCACCGGATCCGGAGGTGCTCCACCGCGCCTGGCGCCTGCGCCGGAACTGCCCTACCCGCATGCTGCGCGATCCGGTGGACCGCTGGCATGCGGATACGCGCTACTGGGCGCCCGATCTGGTGGCGGACCCCGACATCGCCAGCCGCCCGGAGTTCGGGGAGTATGTCCGCTACGTCTCAACCGCAGCGACCGACGCCGCCCGCCGCCGGGCATCGCCGCCGGTGCAGGTCCGGCAGGGGCGTGCCGGCGAGAGCGGCCGGATGCAGGGCCGCTTCGTCGATCATGTCTGCCCGGACGAGCTGGACCTCGTGGCGGCCGTCCAGGACCACCTGCTGACGCGGTTCGACGCGAGGGGCATCGTCATCGAGGCCTGCCCGACGTCCAATCTCTACATCGCGCGGCTGGACGGGTACGAGGAGCATCCCCTGTTCCGCTGGGCCCCGCCGGATCCCGCGCTTCTGGCACCCGGCGCCCGCTTCAACCGCTTCGGGCTGCGCACCGGACCGGTCGCGGTCTGCCTGAACACGGACGATCCCGCGATCATGCCGACGACGATCCTGACCGAGCATCACCTCGCCTGGGAAGCCGCCGTTCGCTGCCACGGCGTCTCGCGCGAGGCGGCGGGCGCCTGGATCGGGCGCATCCGCACGACCGGCGTCGACCTCTTCCAGCGCACGCACCGCGATACCGACCTGCATCCCTCGCCGAACGATGGGGGACGTCTGCCCTGACGGTGCCAGCCGCGTTGCCCCGGAACGGCACCGACGCCGCCGCATCCGAGCGGCTCAGGTAGAAAGAAGTAGCGGCGGGTCCGAGTGGGAGTGGACCCGCCGCTACATGCGGTCCGGCCAGGGCGCGCCGGCCGCAAGGGATTTGGCCTACTCCGCCGACAGTGGAGCCAGAGAGGCGGAACGGACCTGCTCCGCCACCGACGGCTGTACCGCCTCGACCCGGCCGTTCTGCACCACCCACACCCGTGACGCTCCCTCGAGCGCGATCGGGCGATGGGCCACCACGATGCGGGTGATCTCCAGCCGCGCCAGCTCCGCCATCACCCGCCGCTCGTTGGCGACATCAAGGTTGGCGGTGCCCTCGTCCAGGAAGAGCACCGCCGGTCTGCGGTAGAGAGCCCGGGCCAGCAGCACGCGCTGCCGCTGGCCGCCGGAGAGGGTGGAGCCGAGATCGCCGACCAGCGTCATGTAACCCATCGGCATCCGCAGGATGTCCTCATGCACCTGGGCGATCCGCGCCACCTCCTCGACCCGCGCCTGGTCAAGCTCCGGATCGAAGAAGGCGATGTTGTCGGCCAGCGTGCCGGCGAAGAGCTGGTCATCCTGCATCACCACGCCGATGCGCGACCGGTAGGTCGACAGACCGAGGGCGCGCATCGGCACGCCGTCCACAAGAAGCTCTCCCTCGGTGGGTGGGTAGAGCCCCATCAGCACTTTCAGCAACGTCGACTTCCCGCCACCGGAGGGGCCGACGAAGGCAACGAACTCTCCTGGCTGGATCGTGAGATCGACGCCCTTCAGCACCCACGGCTCGTGGTCGGCATAACGGAAGGACAGGTTGCGCAGTGACAGGGCGCCCCGCACCTCGCGCCCGCCAGAGGCAAGGGGAGCGTCGGGCGGCTCCTCCACCTCCTGGTGGACCACGTCGGCCAGCCGCTCGAGATGCAGTCCCAGCATGCGGAAGGCGAAGAACTGGTTCACCAGCGCGATGGCGCTGCCGGAAAACTGGCCGCGGTATGACTGGAACGCCATCAGCATGCCCAGCGTCATCTGCCCGTCGATCACCGCCCGGGCGCCGAGATAGAGCACCGCCAGGTTCTCCGCTCCCGACAGCAGGGCGTTGGCCGTCCCGCCCACCATGCCCAGCCGCTGTGCGCGAAGCCCCTGATTGATCGTGTCGGCGTAGGCGTTCTGCCAGAGCGCGTGCCGCTCCACCTCGCGTCCGAACAGCTTGAAGGTGCGGGCACCGCGGATCGTCTCAAGGAAGGTGGAGTTCTCCCGGGCCGAGAGCTGGATCGCCTCGTCCGCGAGCCGACGCATGGTCGGGTAGGACGCCGCGCGCACCACGATGAACGTGACCAGGCCGGCCAGCACCACGCCCGTCAGGACAGGCGCGTACATCAGCATCACCGCCAGCGTCACCACCGCCATGACGCCGTCCAGCAGCACCGCGATGACACCGCCGGTGAACAGCCCCTGCACCGGTCCCAGCGCGCCGAAGCGCGAAATGATGTCGCCCAGCTGGCGCTTCTCAAACCAGGGCACCGGTAGCCGCAGCAGGTGCCGCAGCAGGTTGCTTCGCATCTGGAAGCTGAGGCGAGTGCCGAAATGCATGGAGACGAACGATCGCAGCAGCGACGTCCCCATCTGGACCAGCATCATCAGCACCATGCCCACCGCCAGCGCGCCGAGCAGGTCGAGGTCGCCGGACGCGATGGCGCCGTCGATGACCATCTGGTTCATCATCGGGGACAGCAGCGCGAATAGCTGAAGGAACAACGACAGGACCAGCAGCTGGCCGATGCTGCCGCCGAAGCCCCGTGCGCTGGACCAAAGGTCGGAGAGGCGCACCCGCTCGACCGTCTCCCGGCGCTTGAACCCCTCCGCCGGCGCCAGCTCGAGCACCACGCCGGTGAAATGCTTGGAGGCCTCGGCCCAGGTCAGGCGCTTGAGACCGAAGGCCGGGTCGTGGATTTCGATTCCGCGAGCGGTCGCCCGCTTCAGCACCACGTAATGCGCCAGATCCCAATGCAGCACCGCTGGAACCGCAACCTGCCTGAGCGCGTCCAGCTCGGCCCGTAGCGGACGGGCCGAAAGCCCCAGCACGGAGGCGATCTCAAGCAGCGTTTTGAGGGTGGTGCCCTTCAGCGAGATGGAGAAGCGGCGGCGCAGCTCCGGCAGGGTGGTGCGGTGGCCGTGCCAGGCCGCGACCATGGACAGGCACGCCAACCCGCATTCCGCCGCCTCGCCCTGCAGGATGAGCGGAAGGCTGCGGCCGAAGGAGAAATTCAGCGGTTCCATCCGGGTGGCCTCCGCTAATTCGCCGCGACCGCCTCCCGGCGCGGCCGGCCGCGGGGACGGCTGCCCAGACGGTCGGCCGCGGCCCGCAGCATCCAGTCCGGACGTCCGGCCGGAACCGGCATCCGTAGGCAGAGTTCGACGAAGCGCTCCGTGTTGGGGGCGGGGCTGTGCGATGGCTCCGTCCGCAGCCAGGGCCAGCGTTCCTCGCCGGTGACCAAGCCGCGGCGGACCGGCAAGGTTCGAAGCAGGGCAAGCACCTGGTCCGCGGCGGGACCCTGCTCGACCTCGACCGACCGGTAGCGGCCGTGCCAGAGAGCCCCTTGATGGCCATAGCGCGACCGGTAGCGCTGCACCTGCGTCGTCAGCAGATCCCGCATCATGCGGCCCAACCCGCCCGCGTCCTCTGGCCGCGCCAGCAGGTGGAAGCCGTCGGGCAGCAGACACAGGCCCGGAACCGTGACCGCATGCTCCTTCTGCTTGTCCCGGAGAAGGAGTTGGAACTCCTTGTAATCGTTCGGCGTGCGGAAAGCGTTCGTGCCCTGAATGCAAGTATGGCTGATATGGTAAAGTGCCCCGGCGCGTGCACTCCTGGCTTTCCTAGGCATTTCATACTCCCGCCCGTGTTAATACAATCATTGGTTTCTTGTCGATGCGCCAGAAAGGCCAACAGATCGCCGATTCGGTAGCCGCGCACTCTGCGGGAGTCAACGTGGAACCTGTTCACTGCTGGTTAACGCGACGGCGAGTATTTACCTGAACAACCGTTCATTTTCGCGGCTGAAACCATTGAAACAGTGCGGGTTTTGCCCGCACACCCATAGCCGCGACGTGCTTCCGGTAGCCTGCTGCAGCGCACAACAATCTTTGAGGGGACTGTCCCCTATTTTTTGCAGGCTCGACAGTTTCGGGCGGCGCGGCCACCCTTGGCGACATCGGAATTCACCGGCAGGCGGTGCCGTCGGTTCAATGGGGAGGGTGACATGGCGAAGATGGTGAGGCCGCTCGGTATCGACGAGATCGAGCGGGTATCGGGCGGGCATGGGGGATTGGAGATGGTGCCGGTGGTGCAGGACGATCTGCTCTCCCGCGCCCAGGAGATTGATGACGTCATCTGGATGGGGGGCGTCGACCAGCGCGTCGGCGACCAGGCCGGAAGCTCGATGCCCGACCCGTCCACCGACACCATGCCCTTCGAGGGGCCGAATGAGACGGCGCAGGATCGGCGCCACTCCCATCGCTGGCGGCCGCTGCGGCCCCGGCCGGAGGAACTCTCCAGCCTGTAACACCGGCTGGGAAGGGGGCGCTCCACCACCGGGTCGCACGGGAATGCCAAGGCGGCGGAGCGCGTGTTTGCTGAAACCGACAAAAGGGAATGACCTACATGCACAAAGTGACGCACATTGGGACCCGCGAGCTGACCACCGGTGAGATTCAGTCAGTTAATGGCGGGCTGAGCATGGATGACTTGATTTGGGGAAGTGGCGACCAGTTCAATAACGGTGGCACAACGATCTCAAACAATCGTGACGGGTCAATTACGATATGTAGCGAAACGGCCAACGACTCGATCGTCTGCTTCACCCACGAACCCTCCGCACCCGCACCGGTACAAGAACCGGCGCCGTTGATGTCACCCGCCGTATGTGGTGCGATTTATGGTGCGGGAGCAGGACTGATGACCGTGTTGGCTCCGACGGTCGTTGGCGCTGGTTTTGGAGCAGCGACCGTGCTTGCTGGTGCTATTGCCTGCGACTAGTTCGGAGTAATCGTGATTGCAATGAAGCCCCTGGCACCGGGGGCTTCGTTGCTGATAATGGACCTTGATATATAAGCCGATCCGGTGAATCCATTTGCGAAGCTCTCCACTTGAATTGGCTAGATGACATTCTCGTGTTGAATCCAGAAGAAAGCTGTCAGCTCGGAGTAGATTGTGTTCGGCTCCATTTCCTGGGGTGCATAGTTGGATATGATAAGAAATCTGCATAATTATAAAATCCTAGCGATTTCTGCTGTTTTACTTCTCAGCGCAGTCGTACATCTGATAATTCCCAATATCACCAGCGCCAGGCAGGAAAGAGACGACATTGATGTATTCAAGTCATTGGCTACTCGGTGCTCCGAGAGGGGTTCGTTGGACTCCTGGTCCTTTGATGACGTCTTGTGCATCAATGGTGAAATCGGCACCAAGATGCTGGTGGATATAGAGAATGTTGAATGGACCGCAGTTGATACTGTGATTGTTGACAGCGGCGGTGGTGACGTAGCGATCGCAATTCAAATTGCTGAGAAGATCGCTAGCCAAAAGATTACGTTGGTGGTTAGAGGACGGTGCCTGTCGTCATGCGCAAACTATTTGTTCATCGCAGCGTCACTGAAGATCGTCCTCAAAGATTCGAAAATTGGATGGCATGGTGGACCAGGAACAGCAGAGGATTATGGGATAAGTGATCCTGCAAGGGCAGAAAAAATAAATTCCATAAGAAAGCTTAGTGACGACTTTCTCACGAAAATGGGTGTGAGCACCGAAATATTGTACTCGGCTCCACAATGGGCGGTAAGTGAAGGCGAACGGCGCAAATCGCTCGGCGCGGATTTAAGAAGTTTTACATGGTCGTACAATGCTGAGGAGTTGCTAAGAAGATTTAATGTAAAAAATGTCCTATTTGAGAGGTGATCGTGGGTAGTTTTGTTGCTCGAATTTTCGGTTCTAAGCTTTAGAAGCTGTTCAATGAACGTCGGCTGATCGGGTGGGGGCAATCTCGTCCGCTGCGAGTCCATCGAACATCACCGTCAGCGTTTCGATGGTGAAGTGGCGTTTGCAGCGCTCGTCGTTTCCAATGCTGTGTCCAATCTCACGCGCAGAGGTAGACTATGGGTTGGTTTTATTGGGTGCCTTTGATATCCGGCATTTCAACAATGTTTCTGGCGCCTATGGCGATGCCTGATTACCTGGTAACAACAGTAATTTTTGCGGCCGTACTGTATTGCTTCTCCAAAGCGACGAGCGCAATCGTGAGGGTTGCGGGTATCAAGAAGCACGAGAACATGTACATTTTAACAGTTAACCTACTTGTTACGCTAGCGGTATGCTTGAGGGTTTTTGAATTTTTTGACTAAACTCGTGCTTCGAAATCACCGATGCTGTAGTCTACCTCTGGTATCTGGTGAAGAAATGCTTCTCAGGCTTTGGGAATGGTTTCATGGCGATATCCTTGCTTCCTCCAGCCTCCTCAGGAATTGGTCCGGCCCGCTTCTGCACCAGGGCTTGGCTATCCTCCCAGGCCGCGCAAATTTCATTTGTGAAATAGCTTGATCTATCACAAGAGAGCTGCTCTGCCCGACTTCTTCGGGCTGGGCAGGTTGTGAGGATTTAGTCTCGCCGAACGGCACTCACGCTCGCCGGCACAAGGGAGATCCACCGCAAAGCCTGCTTCAGGCAGCACGGGGACTCCCTTGCTGATGATGAGCGGCCGCTTCGGCCACAGGAACTCCCCGGCGTCGAGCACAGGCTGGGAAGGGGCGCTCCACCACCAGGTCGCACGGGAATGCTATGGCGGCGGAGCGCGTGTTTGTCGAAACCAACAAACGGGAGCAGTGTAACATCATGCTGAATCAGATCAACATTCGCAGCCTTTCCGATGCCGAGATCGGCCTCATCAGCGGCGGCATCGAGGAGATCGTCATCTCCGCGGAGCGGCGGGTGCAGGATGGCGGCTTCGATATCTCCACCAGGCACTACAACGACGGCAGCGTCGCGGTGATCGTGGCGGCTTTCGCGGACGGCGGCGGTGGCGAAACCGCCCTGCATATCGCCGCGCCCGAGATCACCGTCGCCTCGGATCCCTATTGCATCGAGCTGGAGTGGGAAGTCACGGCGTCTGTCGGTCGCGAGACGCCCATCGGCGGAGTCCAGGCCTCGGGGAAGCTCTCAGGCGATCCGCTTGAGTGGTGCTTTGACTGAATTCAGGTGATGGGGAGCGCCGGCGTTGCTGGCGCTCCTCTTTCCCGGGAGAGGGGCATGCGGTTTCCGGTTGTGATCAGGACGTTGCGGATGCTCTCCGTCACGGTTCTCCTCGGCGGGCTCGGACAGGGCGCCGCCGCCGGGCCCCTGTGCGACTACAGGCAGGCCCGCATCTCCGATGACGGCCGGACCGTTCTCTACAACGCCGACCCGGCGGTGCAGCGGACATGGCAGGCGATCGAGCTCGCCGGCATGACGGAACGCCCGACCGTCTTCGATCATCAGGCCGCGCTGTTCCCCCTGGAGGGCGGGCACGTGGCGGCCCTAGACAAGGGACTCTGGGTCCTGGCGGACCATGACGGCCGGAACCGGGTCGAATCCCGCCGGCTGCGGGATGTGCATGGCGGCCCGGGGAGGGTCCTGTTCAATGTCCACCCTTTCCAGCTGCCGACCGGCGGCAAACTGTACTTCAGCGTCGCCGACGAAGGGGCCACCACCCTGTACGCCCTCGACCTGGTCTCCGCCGACATCACGCGGCTGTCGCGGGCGGAGGGCGTCATCCAGCGGTGGGTCGTCGACGATGCCGGCCGGCCGCTGTTCCGGCAGCGATTCACGCCCGCCGGCGCCGGTTACTCGTCCGTCCGCACGGTGGAGGCCGCGGCACCAGGCAAGGACGGCAAGATCCTGTTCCGGGACGACGAACTCGCCACTTTCCAGCTCGGGCGCCACGGCTCGGACTATTATCTGGTGAACCGGCTGCAGACCGAGACGACCGGTATGGATAAGGTCGATCCGTCGGATGGGCGACTTTCCCGGATGATCCGGGATGAGCGCATCGATACCGTCCGCTATGTCATCGATCCGCAGAGCGGCAGGGTGCATGGCGGCATCCTGGAGGCCGACGAGCATCGGTTCATCCGCCCCGACGCCGTGCTGGAACGGATCGAGGAGGGGCTGCGCGCCGCCTATCCCGAAGGCATCGCGAAGCTCACCGTCGCGGCTAACCGGAACGACGGCCGCGAGATCATGGTCGACGTGACCACGGCCCTGGGCCGCCGCGACATCCTGCTGTACCGGGATCATGGCCGCGAGGCGACGCGCCTGGCCCGGTGCGATGAGGGCGGCAGGGTCCGCATATCAGCGCACCGGGTGCCGGCCAGGGACGGCGGTTCCGTGTTCGCCTATCTCCTTGAGCCTACGGATGAGGCGGTGGCCGGGACGGGTGGGCAGGTGATCTTCATCCATGGCGGCCCGAACGACCGTTACTGGACGGGCGCGAATCCGCTCGCCATGAGGCTGGCCCGCGAAGGCTCGAAGGTCCTCTTGGTCAACTACCGTGGCTCCGAGGGGTACGGGTCGGCCTACCGGCTGGCCGGCAAGGGTTGGGGTGTCGGCAACCGGAAGGAGACCGACATTGTCGATGCGGCGCGCTGGGCCGAGCGGAGCGGGGTATTCGATCGCGACCGGGTCGCGCTGGTGGCGGACAGTGCCGGCGCGTTCATCGCGATGTCGGTGATGCAAAACGAGGAGATGGACGTCGGCCACGCCTTCCTGCTGTCGCCCTTGTTCAACGTGGCGTCGGTGGTCGCGGCTTACGACGCGGCCGGGGCGCCGACCGTGAACCTGCGGGAAGCCTTCTCGCTCGATGATGGCCGCGGCGAACTGGCCGAGCTGCGCCTCGATCGCAGGATATCGGCCGACGTGATCAGCATCTTCCAGGGAGAAGCGGACAGGATCACCGTGGCGGCCGAAACGGAGCGGGTGGTCGAGAAGCTGCGCGCGCTGAAGATCGACACCGAATATTCGAAGATACCGCGGGCCGGCCACTCCATACTCGATGATGGCGGTCTCGACCTGATCTCGGCGGCGATAACGAAGGCCCTGCGCTGTTCGGCCGCCCGGCAGGATGGATGCGGTGCCGCGCTGAACCTGCAATAGCAACCGCAATCGCTCCGCCCGGTCCGTTCGGCGGAGGGGCGGGGAGTCCTCCCGACGGCCCCGCCGCATCGGAACACCGGCCGTTTCCCGACGGGGAGCGCCACCAAAGCAACCGCGAACACACCAAAGGCTCGCTTCGCCATGCTCATGCTCTTTCGCCAGGAGTCCATCGATCATCGCCGTCGGCGGCTCTTCGGAGAGGTGGTGCTGTCGCAGCCGGTCAGGCATGGGCTGCTGACCCTGTTCCTGGGCGGAACGATCGCCGTCGCGCTGGCGTGGATGGCGGCCGGCACGTTTTCCTGGACCCAGTCCTCTCCCGGCTTTGTCGTCCCCGCCGCGGGCATGGCCCAGGTCCATGCCGCGCGCGGCGGCACGGTGGAGCGTGTGCTGGTCCGCGAAGGCGAGCGCGTCGCCGCCGGGCAACCGCTGCTCCGGATCTCGCTCGACGTCAGCGGCGCCGGTGGCTCCATCCCGGCCCGTTTGCGTCAGGAGATGGAGGGACGGCTTGCGGAACTCGATCTCCAGGAGAGGACGGCCGGGGAGCGGCAGGCGCAGGATCGCCGGCGCATCGAGGACCGTCTTGCCGGCATCGGCGCGGAACTGGCGCGCCTGGACGAGCGGCTGGCCGGTGAACGCGAGCTGCAGCGCATGGCGGACGAGGAGGAGCGCCGCTGGGCCGCCCTCGCCGCCGCCGGCAACGCCACCCGCACGGACCATGCCCGCCGCCGCCAGCAGGCTCTGGGACAGGCCAATGTCGTCGCCGAGCTGGAGCGCCAGCGCGCCGCCCGCGAGACGGACCGCCGCGACGCGGAGAACACGCTCGCCGCCCTGCCGCTGCAGCTGGAAGAGCGGCTGTCCCAGCTGCGCGCCGTCCGGGCGGACCTCGCCAAGGCGCTCACGGAACTGGAGCTCTCGGCGGGATATGTGCTGACAGCCCCGATCTCCGGCCGCATCGCCGCCCTGCAGGCGACCGAGGGGCAAGCGGCGGCACCGGCCCTGTCGCTGGTTGCCATCGTACCGGATGGTGAGGCGGGGACCGGTGCCGTCGAGGCTCACCTGCTGGTCCCCTCACGCTCGGCGGGCCTGGTGACGCCGGGCCAGACGGTGCGGCTGCGCGTCGATGCCTTTCCCTACCAGCGGTTCGGCTTCGTTGAGGGGCGGGTGGCGCAGGTCTCCCGTACGGCATACAGGCCAGGCGAGCTGTTGGCGCCTGTGCCGTTCAGTGAGCCGGTCTACCGTGTCGTCGTCGCGCTTGACCGCGGCACCGTGGAGGCTTACGGCAAGCGCCGGGACCTGATGCCCGGAATGACGCTCAGCGCCGATATCATCGTCGACCGCCGCAGCTTCCTTGATTGGCTTCTCGACCCCTTGAGGGCCGCTCGTCTGCGCACCTCATAAAGATAGTGTTGTATGGACATCAGGCTGGCCGCCGATCTTGGCCCGGAAATGCCGATCTGCTCATCCACAGCAGCTATTTCCCATCCATGGCCGCATCTGACACCCGTGCGCGGAACCGCCGCGCGGGCGGCGCTTGCCCGTGCAAGTGATTCGCAATAGGTATGCGGGAACGCCACGCAATCCTGGGGACGCGTCATGGGTGATTTCCGTCTGAAGCTCTGGGTCGGAATCGGGGCCTCGCTGCTGGCCGGCGGGGCGGCGGCGCCCGTGCTGGCGGACCCGCAGCCGGCGAAGCCGGGCGTCGCCGCCTCCGGCACCACCGCCCAGGCCGCGCCGGGCGCGCACGGACATGGCGCCCACGGCCAGGCCAAGCCCGGCGAGGGCGGAGAAGGTGGTGAGGGCGGCGAGGGCGGCGAGGCCGGGGCGTTGGCGGGGCTGCCGCCGCAGGCCGCCTTCGCGGCGCAGCTGCACCTGATGCTGGGGCACCTGCGGGTCGGCCAGGAGCTGCTGGACCAGAAGCGGCCGGAGGACGCTGTCTTCCATTTCCTGCACCCGGCCGAAGAGATCTACGGCGGCATCGCGGACGAGCTCGCGGCGCGCAAGGTCCCGGCCTTCCAGGCCGAGCTGGAGGCGCTAGCGGCCCTGGTGGAGAAGCGCGCCCCGGTCAAGGATGTCGCCGCCGCCAGGGCCCGCGTCACCGCCGCCATCGACCGCGCCCTGGCGACCGTGCCGGCGGCCGAGGGCGCCAGCGCCGGCTTCACGCTGACGGTGGCGATCGGCCTGCTGCGTACCGCCGCCGAGGAATACGCCGCCGCCATCGAGGACGGCCGCTTCAAACTGGCCGTCGAGTACCAGGACAGCCGGGGCTTCGTCTGGCAGGCGCGCGCGCTGGTCGAGGCGCGGGCCGACGCCTTC
>Ga0196974_1000100_pt1 | contig 39732 bp, 66 predicted proteins | sample S1_1013CmetaG_FD_155477 | JGI IMG/M metagenome (GOLD analysis project Ga0196974, IMG submission 155477) | Soil microbial communities from Anza Borrego desert, Southern California, United States - S1_10-13C | ecosystem: Environmental > Terrestrial > Soil > Desert | place: USA: California...
TGGTTGCCACGATAACGGGAAGCCCGTGGACGTGGCAACCATCCGGAGGTGGCATCTCGACCGGGGATGGGCCGATATCGGTTATCACGTCGTTTTACAGCCCGATGGGCAGCGGGATAAGGGCCGGGGGCTCAGGGAGAAGGGCGCAGGCGTTGAGGGAGCCAATGAGGGTTCTACCCACGTCTGCCTGATCGGCCGTGACCGGTTTACCGCCCAGCAGTTTCACGCCCTGCGCTATTTCATCGATTCCATGGTGACGACCTACTCGATCAAGCCCTGGGAGTTGTATGGGCATTACCAATTCCCGAGCGCGATCAAGCTGGGGAAGACCTGCCCCAATATGGACATGGCCAGGATCATCACCTGGTACCACCTGGATCTGGACGAGGCGATCAAGCCCTATCTGCTGCTGGATCAGTAAAACTGATTGAGTTTATAGATCTGATCAGTTTAGCTTATGGGAGTAGTACCACGATGAACCATGGAACCCCTGACGATCGGACGATCCCGCCGTGGAACTATTTCTCCTGCCGCTTTTCGGCATCTCGCTGGCCTGCAATGCCTTCCTCTACCTAAAAGCCCGCCACAAGCCGCCCGTTCGTCAGGAATCCTACGACGCAAGAGCGCTGCTTCACGACCTGACCTCAGGCGTTGCCATTATCGAGGTGCGTAGGATTGCGCCTACGGACGTTTTCCTGAGGTCTCCCCGCCATGGTTGAGATCACGAACGTCTGCATCGGCATTCAGGCCCGGACGAATAGCAGGCGCTTTCCCAGAAAGGCGTTTGCGCTTCTCGATGGCCAGCCCCTTCTCTCGCATGTGATCGGCTCCTGTAAGAGGGCTGCGCGCTTTGTGAATCGTCACACCGGAAAAACGGGCGTGCATGTGAGTATCGCGCTCCTCGTTCCTTTCGGTGATGAGATCAAAGACAAGTTCAGGCATCTCGCGTCCGTCATCGAAGGGCCTGAGGAGGATGTGCTCGCGCGCTACCAGGCCATGTCCGATCAGGTGAATGCCCAGTACATCGTGCGGGTCACTGGTGACTGCCCGCTCATTTCAGAGACTGTCATCCAGAAGTGCATCAATAACGCGATCAAGGATGCCTGCGACTACTACTCGAACGTCGAAGAGACCTGCCGCACCTGGGCTGATGGGATGGACTGCGAAGTCATCTCTTCGAAGCTCCTTCGCTACGCTTTTGATCACGCAACGGAGGCCCCTGACCGTGAGCACGTGACGACCTTTCTCCGCAGGGAGCCTCCCGAGTGGGCCCGGTGCGGGACGTTCTTCAATGACGCCTTTGACCAGGCCCATTTCAAGTTCTCGGTCGATACGCCTGAGGACTTAGAGCGCGTGAGAGAAGAGTTCGAGAAGATCAAGAAGAAGCGCCAGGCTGCCCAGGAGAAGTTTGGCAAACAGCTGGTTCACCGGTTCTAAGGGAGGGATGAGATGAAGCGCTGTAAGGGCTGTGGGACTGAAAAACCGCTAGCCGAATTCTACAAGGATTCTACAAGTCGCGATGGTGTGCGCGGCAAATGCAAAACATGCCTTTTAACCGCCACGCGTGAGTATCGGAAGACGGAAAAGGGTCGACAGGCCGCAATCTTGGCCACGCGCAAATATCAGAGCACAGATCGGGGTAAGCTGGTCCTGGATGCATACAAAAAATCCCAAGACAGATGGTTAGCAATAAGGCGGTATTGGAAAACAGAAAACTATAAAATGCGGAACCGCGTTTATGCCCGGGTTAGAAAAGCACTGATGACGGGAAAGCTGATCCGACAAGCATGTGAGATTTGCGGTGATCCAAATTCGCAGGCTCACCATACCGATTATAGCAAGCCACTAGACATTACGTGGCTTTGTCGCATCCATCATTTGGCAGAACATGGAAGGGCTGCCCATGCCGCATAAGTGGAAACCACCAAAATGGGACTACCAGCGGCGAGCTATGGAGTGTATTGCTCAGGGTTCGCTGACAAACAGTAAGAGGCCCTCCTGTTTGATCGAGGGAATCTACCCTACTCATCTAGCTACCGGTCATGGCGCTTATGTATGGGATGTTGAAGGAAACAGGTTCTTAGACTTTATCTGCGGCCTGGGCTCAAACATCCTGGGCTACGGGCACCCGGAAGTCACTGAAGCCATCATCCACCGGGCGCACCAGGGAGCGACGCTTTCGCTCAGCTCCTATACTGAGCTTTTCACCGCTGAGAAGGTCAAAGAACTCGTCCCCTGGGTCGAGCAAGTGAAGTTCCTAAAGACAGGCTCCGAAGCCTGCCAGGCAGCACTCAGGATCGCCAGGGCCTATACCAAGCGGAACCGCGTCTACACCGAAGGATATCACGGGTGGTCTGACGAGTTCGTCTCGCTGACCCCTCCCGCATTGGGAGTGATGCATCATCAGTGGATCCGGAAGCTTGAGGCGGCCGAAATCGAGCCCGATACAGCTGCCGTCATCATCGAGCCCGTCATGCTCGATACAAGCGACGACCGAATTGCCTGGCTCAGGCAGCTGCGGGAATTCTGCACGCGTAATGGAGTCGTTCTCATCTTCGATGAGATCATTACGGGCTTCAGGTATCCAGGTTTCACCGTAGCTCAGCATTACGGCATTCAGCCGGATCTCATCTGCCTGGGGAAGGCGATCGCCAATGGGATGCCCTTGTCAGCAGTCGCAGGCAAGCGCGATCTCATGAGCGGACAGGAGTATTTCGTCTCTTCGACCTTTGCGGGCGAGACGCTGTCTCTGGCCGCTGCCACAAAAACGATGCAGCTCCTTCAGACGAAATATCGACTTGAGCACCTCTGGGAGAAGGGCGGGCAATTCCTAAAGGCCTTCAATTCCATCTGGCCCGGGATGATCCAGATCGAAGGGTATCCGACGCGGGGCTACTTCAAAGGCGATCCCGAGGTGAAGGCCAAGTTCTGGCAGGAGGCTTGCCGGGCAGGGATTCTCTTTGGCCCCTCCTGGTTCTTCAACTTCCACCATATATCCGTCATGGATCAGGTTCTGAATACCTGCTCAGACATTTTGACCCGGATCAGGACAGGGTCTGTACAACTTGAGGGCAAAGCCCCTCAGAGTCCATTTGCCGCCAAAGTGAGGGAGGGAAAGGCATGAGTGAGATTGATACAAAGATCCAGGCACTCGTCGAATGGCGAGAGAAGCTGAGAAAGATGGAGATGGAACTGAAGCATGAGCAGGGGAAGTTCGGCGAAGCCTTCGGCGCATTTCTGAAGGACAACGTCGGCGTTTCCGAGAACTTCCACCTGGTGGATCTCATCCAGAAGCTCTGGGAGAAAGCCGCGTGATCGCCTACGGCTACGGGAAGAACGTCAGTCTCGGGCCGCTCGATCGCCATTTCATGCATCTGATCAAGGAATGGCGGAACGATTACGCGACCTGGCGCACCTGCAGGCAGAACGATCTCATTTCGGATTACGCCCAGGAGAAATGGTATGAGCGCCAGGCGCAGGATCCGTCGATCAAGATGTACATCATCAAGGCCGAAGGAAAGCCTGTCGGCGTCTGTGGACTGACGTCGATCGACCCCTGGAACCACAGGGCTGAATTCTCCCTCTACATTGCACCCAATGAGCGTAAGCATGGGCACGGGAGGGCAGCCCTTCAGACGCTCGTTAGCCACGGCTTCTATACGCTCGGGCTCAACTGCATCTGGGGTGAATCGTTTGAGGGCAATGCCGCCCAGAAGATCTTTCAGGACCTGGGGTTTAAGCTCGAGGGCTCAAGGCGCGCATTTTACTACCGCGAAGGCGAGTATCTCGATGCGCAGCTTTACAGCCTGCTCAGAGATGAGTGGTTCTCGCACGCTGCTTACCCGAACAAGATCCCGCTTCGGATGGAAGACTGGCAGCGGTTCAATCAGGCGGGGCAGCCTGCTTACTCTAGAGCCGTAGGGTGAAGCGCGTGCTCTGGCTCGGGATCGTGATCGGAGTGCTCCTTTCGATCGCGCTCCTGGCCTTGGGGCTCCTCCTCTTCGGCCAGCGGCCGAGCCCGATCCCCTATGATAAGCCTGCGCCTCAGCAGCTGGTGAGATCGGGGCGGTTTACCTTCAAGCCCGAGCCCGTGAAGCGGAAGCCCGTCGTGAACGATGACGTTAAGGCGTATTTGGCTGAGAAAGAGCAGCGTTAGCTGGATCCTGCTTACAGGTAGCAAAGCCACCTTCTCCGCCGCAGTGGTAGACCTTGCCTCGGCAAATGGCTGTCCAGGAGTGAGTTGAGGAGAGGAACGCGCGTCGCTGATCAACAATTTGGATTTCTTGGGGAGGGCAGCCAACCTGGGGCGCAGTGATCGATTGGCGCTTTTTCATCCCCGAGCACCCAGGGCCTGATGCGAGGAATAGGGCTATTCCCATGAGAATGGCAGTTTTCATGCTTTGAGTATCGGTCGGAATTCCGATCAAATGAATGTGTCAAAAAAAGCACAATCGAAAGGGTTTACCTCTCGATGATCAGATCGGAGACCTTAAGTCCGAGAGCCTTGGCGCAGCGGATCAAGGTATCAATCCTGGGATTGCCGGTACGTTGCATAAGGCGATGTACGTTTTGGGCTGAGCCCTTCTTGTAGCCCATGGCGAGCGCAAGCTGGCGCTTAGATATCTTGCGGGTTTCGCAGATTTTCTTGATGAGAAGCCGGGCCATTTCTGAAGCTTACGCCAAGATTTAAGTCCGCGAAATTCTGTCTTAAATGAGAGTATCTCACGTGTGAGACTAGCTATTGCCGAATTGGCAATTCCGGCTTGCCGCTCTGGTGGCGGTATTCCGCTGGGGATACTTAAAAAAATGAAATTGCGCATATTGCATTTCGCGCGACCGCACCGTATGTAGGGGCCCGTCAGGTTTTTGTGTGGTGGGGCACTCAATGAAAAAGATCAGTAAAAAGTCGCGACGTGGGATTGAGATCAAGTTGACTGTCGCTCAACTTAAAGAAATGTGCGCATGGGTCCTTTACCTGGCCAATCTAGACGATCTTGATGACTCGATCGACGTTGATCTTCTGATGGGTGTCTGCACGGACACCTATTCTAGGATGGCTCAGATCCTACAACATGCGACGCTTCAAAAGCGCTTCGAGCATCTTGGTGATGGTGACCAGCCCCTGGCGGTCAATGGCGCCAAGGGCCCAGAGAAGAGGCAACGGAATCGTCGCCAGGTCAAGCCGCGGGGGCAGCTCCGGCGCGTGATCAAGCCGCGCATGAAGTTCCTTCAAGCTGGCGAGAATTTCATCAATCGTTTCAGTTGATGGGACAGGATGATCCGACGTCGCACGGACGTGCTCTTCAATCGCTACGAGCGCGTCCATTGCGCTAATCGGGGCGAATCGGGCGGAGGGTGGCTTTTCTGGGTCGAGCAGTTCCGAGACGGTGATCCCGAAGCCCTTGGCGATCTTCTCCAGGCCCTTGATTCCTGGGTCAGTTTTGCCGGCGAGATAGCGGCTCAAAGTATAATGCTTTAGGCCCATTGCTGCCGCGGCCCTTTTCTGATCCCAGTTCAGCTTCTGGATCATCCGGCCAAAATTTCGGTTTAAAATCGAAAGAGTATCCTTAGACATTTTTTGCAATTTTTAGTTGCAGTTTTTGCAAACTGGATCTATAACCTGATCATGAAGAGCCGTGCATCCCAAAAGTGGATCCAAGACTGGATGATCCGCTGGCGGGTAACTGGATCCGAGTTAGCGAATGAACTGGGGATTGCCCCTAGCACGCTATGGCGATTCCTGAACGGTAAGACGGTGCGCATGAGGTACCCCAGCATAGTTGTCCTGCGCGAAACGATGGAGCGAATCGAAAACCGAATCGCTGAGCAACGGCAGGCAAGCTGACGGCTACCTGAATGTAATGTGCAACGCAACATTGCCTTGCGCAAGATGTGCGTCTTTGGCGCGGATGGAGAAATATGTCCACATTAACCGATTTAGTTGCGGACGAGTTCGTAACCGACAGCGATCTGGACGAGTGCCTGGACATGTACGCGCGCGGATTCATCAGCAAGGCAGAGCTTTCCGACCGCCTCGAGTTCCTGCTTCACCTGGCAGAGAACCGCGCGCAGCGGAAGCTGTACGGCGCGTGTGAGCCGGATGATCCGTATGCCAAAGCTGGGGCCTGGGACGATTCATCGGGGGATGAACATGAAAAAGGAGTACCCGCATGATCATTACCAATCACTCGAACCTCCCCCAGCCGCTCTTTGAGGCGGTCTCAAACGACAGCTATTCGAAGGGCAAGGCCGATATCTCGGTCACTCAGCTTCTCGATCCGCCTCGGAAGGTCGCGCTCACTGAGCAGCACTGGGATGAGATCACGGAAGACTGCTCAGACCGCATCTGGTCGCTCGTCGGCCAGGTGATGCACGGGATCCTAGAGCGCGCCAATACGACAGGCGTTGCTGAGCGTAGGCTTTACGTGAAATGCGCAGGGTGGACGGTCTCAGGGAGCCAAGATGCGTACTACGCGAATGGTCTCCTTCAGGACTATAAATTCGTGACGTCGTGGAAGTTCAAAGGGGGAAAGGCGCCGATTGAATACGAGGCTCAGGCTAACCTCTATGCTGAACTCCTTCGCGCCAACGGGCACCCCGTCAGGAAGCTTCAGATTGTAGCCATCCTGCGCGACTGGAGCAAGATCGAGGCCTCCCGGGACCCTGAGTATCCCCAGAAGCAGGTCATGATCATCAATGTCCCGCTCTGGCCCGAGGCTGATGCGCAGAAGTTCATGCGGGAGCGCGTAATCCTGCACCAGCAGGCGCGGGTTGAGCTTCCCCTCTGTACGGCTGAGGAGCGCTGGGCTAAGCCCGACGTATTCGCCGTCATGGCGCAAGGGAAGGCCCGGGCCGTGAAGCTTTACGAGAGCGAAGAAGAGGCTCATGCGCACGCGAGCCAGAACCCAGCTTATTTCGTTCAGAAGCGACCGGGGGAGAGTACGCGCTGTAAGCACTACTGCTCGGCTGCCAAGTTCTGTTCGCTTTACCAAGCCATTCAAGAATCAAAAGATGACCAGCCAGCCTTGGGCAAGCAGGCTGCGTCGTAATCTACAGGCCCAATGGAGTGAATGCATATGCAATTCCCAGAATGGGGATCCGGAATCGGAAAGCACATACTGAGACTGAAGGACGGTGACTCGATCCAAGGGGTGTTCCGGGGTGAGATCACCCGGTTCTATCAGCATTGGAAATCGGGCAGGTCGATCATCTGCCCGGGGAGAGACACCTGCGATCTTTGCCAGAGCGAGAACGAGGATGACAGGCGCGCCAATGGACGCTTCAGGATCAATTTCTTGATCTATGTCGACGGCCAGTGGGGAGCCAAGGTGTTTGAGGGCGGAAAGCGCGTCTTTGAGCAGCTGAAGGCGCTTAATCAGGACTGCCCGCTTGAGAAGATGCGGGTCAGGATCTCAAAGTCGGGAGAAGGGAAGAATTCCCAGATTGTGATCTCGCCTGTTCCCGGTGAGGCGGGGCTGATCAAGCCTGCGGTTGAGAAGGAGCTTCAGTCAGTCGAGCTGATCGATCTTGCGATGGGTGAGCAGGAGGAGAAGGAGCTTGAGGAGGCGCCTTTCTAGTGTACACGAAAGACGAGCGCGCAGCGGTGTGGGCGACACTCGGTTTGGGGATCGCAGCGATATCGGCAGCGATCTATATTCTGGGCATGGAAGCCTTCTGAGAGAAGGACGAGAGATGAGTAATCGAACGATGAGAACGGATGATGAAAAGCGCCAGATTGTTACGCTGATCGACAAGCTTGTCAGCGAGGGCAAAGGCGTGAATGAGGCCTGTAAGAAGATCGGGATCAACCCGACCCTTTACTACGGCTGGCGGAAGACCTTGCCTCCGGTTAAGGCGAAGGTCACTTCGCCCAGCGCCTCAACGCCTGCGCCCATTGAGACCACAAGCTTTGACGTCCAGACGGGGATTACGGTGACGATGCAGATTCCTCCTGGCGTCTTGGAATCCATGGTGAAGAACGCGATTCAGGAGATCCTGACGAGCAGGCTTGCGACGATCTTTCAGCAGCCTGCGGTACCGTTCAACGGGACGCTTCTGGGCAAGGCCTATACGGAATCGCACAATTCAACAGCAGCGCAGTAGGTTGGGGTGGGCAGATGCGGGGTGGGTCAAGGCGAAAGGAGACCCCCCGTAGCTGGGCTCGCCCTGCATCTGAGAAGTGGGGGGAACAATGAAAGCAGAAGTGATGCGGCTTGACCGTGACTGGTGGAAAGAGGACCGAAAGCCAACCCAGGCCAAGGCCATGATTGTAAGGCCCAAGGTAAAGGGTGTTCCCAGTCAGTTCTTTTCGGTCAAGGAGATCGCTGCGCGCCTCAGCGTGAGCATCGATCGGATCTATGATTACATTCGCCTGCGGGAGCTGGATGCCCAGCCCATAGGGCGCACCTGGCGGATCAGCCTTGAGGCTCTTGAGGCATTCCTGGAAACGCAGCGCCTGAAGCGGAGAGTGGGCTGATGCCTCAGTACAGGGAAGGGCGGAAAGCCCCCTGGATGGTACAATGGCGGGACATGGGGAAGGTCAAAACCCGCTCATTTACCCGGAAACAAGACGCAATTGAGTTTGAAGGCAAGGTTCAGATTGACCGCCAGAGGGTGAAGGCCGGACTTGCCGCTCCCCTGGATGAGATCCTGCTCATTGACTTTGCCAAGCGGTGGATCAGGAAGCGCTATGCCGAGATGCCGCTTGGGACGGTCAAGAATGACGATTCGAGGCTCAAGAACTTCTGGCTCCCCAGGTTTGGGGTGAGGCCCATGCAGAGCATCTCGACTGCTGAGGTTCTCGAGGCATTGGATGAGCTTCAATACGAGATGAAGAAAACGGTCGCGACCCGGAATCGGTACCGGGCGCTCATGCACAAGCTCTTTCAGGACGCCTTCATGGAAGGCAAGGTCTTGGTCAATCCGATCAGCCGAATTCCGCTCAAGCCCGAGCCGATCAAGTCCAAGCAGGTTCTGAGCTGGGAGGAGCAGGGGAGGTATCTTGAGGCCCTCCGGGCAGAGGGGATTCACTACTGGATGCTGGGCCAGCTCCTGCTTTGGACAGGCGCCCGGATCTGCTCGGCCAATGCGCTTCAGTTCCAGGATATCGACTGGGAGGCGTCCGTCGTCCAGGTCAGGCGCCTTGAGGACCGAGCCTTGGGTGAGGTCGTGGAACGCCAAAAGGGGAAGGGCGAAGGAGGGGAGACCCTGGTGCCCCTCTTCCCAAGGCTCAGGGATGCGATTGATGCATTCCGGAGTGAGACGAAATGGACCCGGCCTCAGGACTACATCGCGTCAAAGCCTGAAGGGGGATTCATCCCTTACGACACGTTCAAGGATGTCCACAGGCGGGCGATCACCGAAGCCAAGGTCACCCGGGTAACGATCCATGACCTCAGGCGGACGTTCGCGACGAATGCCGAGCGCGCCGGGTACTCCAAATCTGAGATCAAGGACATGCTGGGTCATTCGACGGTGCTTGTGACTGAGCGGTACACGAAGAAAGACATTTCGCACTTGGTTGAGAAGGGCAAACGGATCGGCTTTGGAGCTGGCCTGCAGGACGTCGTGGTGTCGATCACCGGGGGGGCCAAGCGGTGAGAATCTGTCAGCCAGGTGTCAGCCAAGATTTCGGTCGGTCCCAGGACTTTTGTCAGCCAGAATCAGAATTCCTGAATGAAGTCTGGTGCCGAGGGGGGAACTCGAATCCCCACGATCCTTTCGGATCCCAGGATTTTAAGTCCGTCCAACGGGTTTTCGTAAACCACAAGAAAACACAAATTTCAACGCGATCACCGAGGCTTAGTGCCGTTTTGGCATTGGGCGGTTTACCGGCTTTTTTGGCGGTTTTCGAGCCCTCTGTCAGCCAGGTGTCAGCAGAGCATTGAACGCAGTACCCGCGCCGGCAGGACGCTGGGCGGGGGTCTACGCAGGAAGCGGTCAACGATAAACGAAGGGGGCAACAATGCATTCGAAGATCACTCGCAGCACGCTAGGACTGCGGCAGGCCATTTTTGACGAACTCGACAAGGTGCTGGCCGGCGAATCGACACCGGCTCGAGCCAACGTGGTCATCAAGGGCGCCAGTCAGATCATCGCAATCTCGAACATGGAACTCGACTACGCGCGCTTTCTCGCTTCGATGGGCAAAGCGGGGCTTCAGCCTCAGATGCCCGAGCCGCTCATGCTGGGGAACTGACCATGGCCGTCTGCCTCGTGTGCGGGATCACTCACGGGGAGAAGATTGGGGACGACGTATTTCAGATCTACCTGAATGCGTCGTCCAGACTTCTTTTCAGGAATCTTCGCAAAGCAATCGACATTCAGTCTCTACCAGCCCCGCTATGTGCGGAATGTGTAGAGGAATTCAGATCCTGGCTCGACAAGCGGATGCCGCTGATGGCGGCGGAATTTGGCGTTCACGTATTGAGTGCCCGCCTCAAGCACCAAAGTATCAGGGATGGACTTGAGCGAGCGCGAAGAGAGGGGAAACGCATTGGTAGGCCGGCGAAGCATTCCGAGGAATTGAAGAACAAGGCCTTCAATTTACGAGAGCAGGGCATGAGCTATCGGCGGATTAGCGATTTCCTGGGGCTGGCTGGGGGCACTGTGGCCAGAAGGATTGTTGAACGGGTTCGGGCGGAGCGGCGTTGGGAATCAGGGGGGCATCGTGGCGCGCATCAGGTACATCAAGCCGGAGTTCTTTGAGGACGTTGGGCTGGCGGGTCTCAGCCGGGAGGCCAGGCTCCTGTACGTGGGTCTGTGGTGTTTCATGGACAGGCAGGGAATCTGCGACGGCGATCCGCGTCTGATCAAGCGGAACATCTTTCCATATGACGACGACCTGACCGCGAAACGGGTCGCAGAGCTCATCCAGGAGCTAATTGACACCGGACGAATTCGTGGACTGATCCACGAGGGCAAATCGTATCTCTATTCGCCCACATTCAAGAAGCATCAGAAGTGTCACCCGAAGGAGGAGGCGAAGTTCGCGATTCCTGAGGAGACATTGCTAGACACTTGCCAGCCAGTTGCTAGCAAGTGTCCGACCACTGACAAACCACCTGCCAATCCGCCTTTAACTTTAACGGGTAACTCTAACTTTAACTCTAACGGGGAACTGAAGGTGATCCGCGGACACAAGCCGCGGCTCAACCCGGCAGCGAAGACCGAATCGAAATCTTCGGGGGTCTGGGAAGCCTACCGAGAAGAATACCTCGCACGGTGGAAGGTCGACCCGAAACGGAACTCCCGGGTCAACTCTCAACTCTGCCAGCTCGTCGACCGCCTGGGAGCCGAGGACGCCGTCCAGGTGATCCGGTTCTACGTCCATCACCCCGATGCCTACTACGTGAAGTGCCGCCATCCCGTCGGCGCCTGCCTGCTCGACGCGGAGAAGCTTTACACCGAATGGAAATCCAAGCGGGTCATCACCCGGGTCGAGGCCCAGGCGATGGAGACGGTCGAATACCAACGGGGTCAACTCGAACGTATTGCAGCGGGGGAACTATGACTGCAGACGAGATCAAGAAACTGAAGGCGCTCATCGTGGCAACGTCGCTTTACTACGGGCACCGGATCCCCGACGAGGTCTTGGTTCTCTACGTCGAGGACCTGGCCGATCTCGACTATCCGGCTGTGGCCCGGGCGATTGGCGAGCTCAGGCGCGACCCCCGGACGACGCGCTTTCCGCTTCCGGCCCTGATCCGGGATCGCATCCAGCCTGCTGACACGAGCGAGAACGAGGCCCGGGACTCAGCCGCCCGGATCGTGGCCGCCGTTGCCCGCTACGGTTGGAGTAACCCCATGCGAGCGAAGGAATACGTCGGGGAACTCGGCTGGCACGTGGTTGAGCGCCAGGGCGGATGGCTGAACGTCTGCCAAATGCTGACCCATGACAACGTGGGATTCCTCCAGGCGCAGTGGAGAGAGGCGGCGATATCGGCGCAGAGGCTTGCGAGGATGGGGAGACTCGATCAGGCACCTAAGCTGCCCAGCTCTCGTGGCGGACTTCAGGCGATTGGACAGGCATCCGGTCCCGTGAGTGGGTTGGCCAGAATCGAAGATCAGATTCGGGATCTCAGAGATCGTGCTTGGTCGGAATCGGGCGGAGTTCTGAAGCTTCCGGAGGACACGTCCGCATGAGGAGCCAGAAATACGGCGCTCGCCGCTGCGAGTTTCAGGGGTATTCATTCGCAAGCCGGCTTGAGCGTGGCGTTTTCCTACTCCTGAAGGCGATGGAGCAGGCGGGCGAGATCAAGGTGCTCAAGGTGCAGGATGAGGTGCGACTGAGCGAGGCCAGGATTATCTACAAGCCCGATTTCAAATTGTGGGACTTTCGCACCGGATGCGAGGCATGGGCAGAGGCGAAAGGTTTCGCGACTCGAGACTGGCTCATGAAGAAGAAGCTTTGGGCGTCCTACGGCCCAGGACCTTTGATGATCTTCATGGGCCGCGCTGAGAATCCGAAGCTAGTGGAGACGATCATACCGAAGGGGGCAGCAGAATGAGCATCGTTGGCGGCGGAAGGTCAATGGTTCGGACCTATCCGATTCCAGATAACTTCTGGGAAGTGATGGGGCTTATGGGTGCAATGGCAGGGATCTGCCTATGTGCATGGTGGATGATCAATCGGGGGAATAGATGAAATCGATCAAGGACCTGGTGCGTGAGATCGCCAGGCGCGAGGGGAAGAAGTCTCAGGTGGGGGTGGGCAATATCAGGGAGGTGATCGGCATCCTGAGTGACATGTATCTCGATCACTCATTCGCGATGAACGCGATTCTGTACAAGAACGGCCAGCGCCGGGCGAAGAAGGGGAAGAAGTGATGTGCGAGTGGTGCGACGTGATGGATGAAAAGGCGGATAAGCTCAAGCGCCTGGATGCCGAGGCGAGGCTGGCGCTTCTCAATACGCCGGACCTTTGGCCTGAGCTGCAGTGGGATAAACTTTCGAGCTGCCTGTGACGGGGGTTGAAATGGGCATGGGATTTCTGATCGGGTGCGTAGTCGGGGTGGGCATCATGGCCTTTATCACAGGCGCACGGGATGGGTGTCGTCATGATGACTGAGGTGAGAAGCACGGAAGAGCCGAGCGCGCTACTCGGCTGGATCAAGGGACTTCAACTCGGCCCCGATGACCATGGGTCTAAGATCCAGTTTGCGATGCTGCTCGGCCGAGGCGAGCTGGACTATCTCGAGATGGAAGTAGGCGCTTACACGGCGGGGCTAGACCGCGAGCCCTACTTGGCGCTCAAAGCGGACCGCGTGCCGTGGTGGGCGCTTAAGCGCGTGATCGGGTTTATCCCGAATCGGGCAGGTGAGCCGTGGATGCACTAGACACGGCGTTCATTGCGAGCTGCAGGGAGGTGGGGAAGTGATCGAGATCAGAGACAAGCGGAATGGTCATTCTCTTCTCGGATGGATCAAGGGCAAGAAGCTAGGGTCCTACCCAGTAGGGCTATGGATGACTTTTCCGATCCTGACGAATGCCGGAATGACTGAACTCAAGCTGGAGGTCGGCAGACTGATACCGACCAAGATGAAACCCTACTTATGCTTGAAGGCTGATAGGAGACAACTTCGGAGGCTCAGAAAGATACGGGGCTTTGTAGAGAACGACGGGAAGAACCGTCCATGAGCGCTCCCATCACCCTTCACGCCATCCTGGTCCGCGTCTCGACCACCGCAGACGGCGGCTGGCGCGTGACGCTGGATGTACCCCAAAGCGATGCGGATCAGGTGATGCGGCTCTCGGCGCTTCGGGACTGCGCGCTCGGGGTCGCGATCGTTCCTGAGACTGATAGTCAGGGATTAAACAGAGAAAAAACAGAGGAGAGGCCCATATGGTGAAAGGACGTTTCAAGCCAGGGCAGTCCGGGAATCCCAAGGGGCGGCCGAAGCTTCCTCCGGAGCTGAAGGCGATCGATAGCCTGACGAAAGACTCTCTTCGGAAGCTCGTCTCGAAGTTCCTGCACATGACCAGAGCCCAGGTGATGGAGATCGTCTCAGATCCAGCGACGCCTGCGATTGATCTCTACATCGCATCGATCATCCACAAGGGTGTGAACGAAGCCGACCCCGGCCGGCTTGAAATGCTTCTCAATCGCTCGATCGGGAAAGTGGTCGATGAGGTTTCCCACCAGTTCCCCCGGCCCACGATCATCGAGAAGCGGGACGGGACGCGGGTGGAACTCGGCTATGAGGCAGCCGAGCGGAAAGAGGAGGAGGAGAGTTGAGCACGATTGAAGTCGGTCCTGATCTTAAGATCGGCGACGGATGTAAGCCCTTCATAATTGCCGAGGTCGGCAGCAACTGGCGTGACATTCACGATTGCCTGAGATCGATTGAGGCAGCGAAAGAGGCGGGAGCAGATGCGGTCAAGTTTCAGCTCTTCAATGAGCAGGCGCTTTATGGCGTTCTCAGTCTCACGGATGCGACAGCGCCTGACTCGGATATCCCCCTTGAGGAACTTTATGCGCGCGGGAGCTTAAGAAAGCGCTTGCCGGGTGAGATGCCGCCTGAGTGGATCCCGCTCCTTTCAGCCCACTGCGATGAGCATGCGATTGAATTCCTGTGCTCGGCCTTCTCGCCCGAGCTTTACGACGTGGTTAACCCTTACGTCAGGATCCATAAGGTCGCATCCTCCGAGATGGCGCATATCCGAATCTTGGATAAGCTCAAAGGCTACGGGAAGCCCGTGCTCCTTTCAACCGCAGGGCATAGCGAGACGGAGATCCGGCTTGCGCTTAGGCGCCTGGGCGAGACGCCTGTCGTTCTCATGTACTGCGTAGGAGCCTATCCAGCACGGCGGACAGAGTTGTGGAAACTTTCGCGTTTCGCTCATGAGTTCCGGGTGCCCGCAGGGCTTTCGGATCATTCAACCGAGATCCTGGCCATGACATGGGGAACCGGTGCTTGTGTGATTGAGAAGCACTTTACGGTAATTCCCGACGTGATGACGCCTGACCGGCCGCATAGTCTGATCCCGTCTGAATTTAAGGAAATGGTGCAAGCGATCCGTGGGAATCTGCCTGAACAGAACGCCGACGACAATTCGATGCGGCTCCTGCATCACAGGCGCTTGATCGCCCTACGCGATCTTAAGAAAGGCGACGTTCTGTAAGAAGGCGAGACGTTTGGCATCTACCGCTCGCACGTGCCGTCACTCGACTGGCTTCCGCCTCATGCGGCTCCGAGCATCGAGGGGCACCGGGTCAGGGTGAACATTCAGGCGGGCCATGCGATTGGCCGCTGGGATTGGGATGGTGAGAGATGAGGGAAGACGAGAAGGCCTGGCTCGCCCAGGTGCAGGCGCGGGTGGATGCGGTGCCTCCTCCCCCGTGGACGTATGCGCACGGCGATGACCTAGACCACTGGGAGCTCTGGAACTCAGAGACCGGCGAGCATTTGGTTCAAGATGATTCAGGTGTAGAGCCTTCGACTGAGTTCTTGGAGTTTATAAGTCATGCGCGTTCAGACATCCCGCGTCTGCTGGCGCTGGTGGAGGAACAAGAGGCAAAGATAGCGGTACTTCGCGCTGAGGTAGCCGAATGGAAAGCTGCGGCTGAGCATCCATCTAGACTGGACAAGTGGCTGCAAGAATCTGAGTGGGCTATCAAGTGGGCAGAGGGTGAAAAGAAGCTCGCCCTGGCCACGGACGCGCTGGAGGAAGCCAAAGAGGGATTAATGTCTGCTGCGGAGACGCTAGGTAACTGTTGCGAGGAAAGATGTGTCCCGACGCACTTAGAAGTAGCGTCCAATAAGGCATATTTGGACGGCGCCCGCCAGGCCCTCGCCCAGCTGCGGGGAGAGGGGGAGAAGGGATGAGCGACATACAGATATTTCATTGTGGCCCACCCAAAGACCATATCTGCGATTCGGACGGTCCCGAGTTGTGTGGCGGCGAAAACCCAGACGGCACTTACTGGCAGGGGCTGGCAAGTGACCCAGAGAGCCGCAGGCGTGCTCGCTGGGGTTCGGTCTCGTGCTCTAAATGCGGAATGACCGCTATGGAGCGCGGGATGTGGGAGGGGCCATGACCGCCCCCTACTCGGAGCGGCTCAAGCGCATCTTGGCTGTAGTCGAACGCCAAGCGAACGACGCCGGACTTTGGTGCCAGCCTGGAACCATAGGCGAAGCATACGTGCAGTATGCCTTGAGGCACCTGCACGCTGCTATCGAAGGCGATGAGCAGATGGAGGCTTTCTATGGTGAGCAGTATGGCGAAGGGTAGTCACGAGGAGCGGGCCAGGGAGATAGTCGAGAAGTGGTTCGAAGGCATCCTTCGAGGTGAGGGCACCTTTGCGCAGATTAGAATTTCGGAGTCGGTTTACTTTGCGCTCGTGAACCGCATCACCGATGCTCTGGAGGCTTCAGCTGCCGAAGCGCGAGCCCGGGCGCTGGAGGAGGCTGGTGTGGTTCTGGCCAATGAGGTGGCTAGTTCGAACGCCCATTATGGCGCCGCGAGCTTGGCTATCCGTCGGCGAGACGCTCAACTCGCCTTGGCTAAGGAGGCTCTAGAGTTCTACGCTAGCTACATCCCACCACACCGGCCCATTAGCCCCGAAAGTGCGGACTTTGAACGCAACTTTGGTATTGGCAGAGTGGCGAGCCAGGCACTTGCCAAGCTAGCGTCCGCCAGGACGGACGAGGCCAACGGCCGAAGTCAGGAGGAGCCGCCCCGTGAGTGAAGTTGAGAAGAAGGCGGAAGCCTATGCGTCGGCCTGTGTCGACAATCCTCGCGACCAGCTCGATACACCCAGTGAGATGCGTTATCACGCCTACCTCGCCGGCTACCTTGAGGCGACCCAGGACGCGGTAGCGGCATGCGAGAAGGTGGGCAATGAGCCAGGATGCGACTACCCAGCACGGCGAGTGGCCGAGGAGATTCGCGCCCTGGCCGGGGAGGGGAAGTGAAGCGATGGAAAGCCGAGTGGAGGCTCTACTGGCATTGCCTATTTCGCTTCCATCGAAGCTGGCGGGCGTATGACAATTGCCGCGCCGATGGCTCTGGTGGCGATGTGTATTACCTTGGATGTGACGACTGTCAGGACGAATTTTGGAGACGTGATGACTATGTTGGTAAGACGCTTCTCTGGGAAGTCTAAGCGCCGCCCCGCCCGGCGCACTGGGGGGAAGAAGTGATGGGACGCGGTGTTACCATTCCGTTCAACTCCAACCTGCTTAAGGCGGAGCTAATTCGTCGCAGTTGGACCATTGAGATGGTTGGTGAGGCTTTAGGCGTGTCGCGACAAGCCGCAAACGCTTGGTTTGTCGCCGAGCGCATTCCGCCTAGATGGCTTTCTGATTTAACTGAGAAGCTCAACCTTGATGTTTCTTTCATCAAACAGGTGCTGGACTATCAAGATTCTCCTAAGGACTTGATGCGCGAGATTATCAAGCTCCGAAACGAGAATGCCAAACTGAAAGCCGCCATAGTGGCGCTTACCCAAGAGGACCCATGACCCCGAAGCGTGACCTGCTCGCCGAACGCGAAGAATATGAAGAGCGCATCGCCATCTGCATCCATGACGGCGGCTTAAGCGAGAAGGAAGCCTACCAGGTGGCCGACCGGGTGCTCTGGGACAAGATTCATGGGCGGGGGGCGTATGCGAAGAGGGAGGAGCGGGATGAGCACTAAGTCCACTATGGCCTATGGCGAGGGCTACCACTTGTATCGCGAGATGTATGAGGACGGTCTGTATCTGGAGTGGGATTGTGGCTCTACTCGGCTACTGCTGCAAATTTCAGAGACCCGAGCGCGAGACTTGGCTGCTGGACTTCAAAGATACCTGAAGGAGATAGCAGAGGATGCGGAGGAGTGAGGTGATTGTGGACCAGCTCATTATGAGCCTGAACACGAGGAAGCGCGCCTGGGAGGTTGCCGCTACCTTTGAGGGGCAGCTTGTCGTCATCGGTACCTATCGGGACAAGCGGGTGGCGCAAAAGGTCATGGCGGCTGTGCAGAAGTTTGCCCAGTTAGAGGAAGCCTGCAGGTACGAAGCGGTAAAGGCTGCCATACGGAAGCAGCCCCAGTTACCATAATCAACCTTATCGGACCCAAGGAGGTAAATCGTGCCGCTACTTGACCTAGATTCCTGCTCAGTATGCGGCGAGAAATTCGAGTGGGTCCACGACCTGAGCTTCCCAGTGCCCAGGCACAAGCCTTTCTGCTCGGCCGGCCGACCACTCACGGTCGAGGATATCGACAGGATGAAGGAGATGATGGAAAAGTGGGCGGCGAGCTTGCCGCCTGCGTTTGGAGATATTGAATAGCTTTCCCCGTGCGGAAGGAGGCCGGAAATGCCCAAGTTCCGCAAGAAACCCGTTGTGATTGAAGCCGTGCAGTGGTTCCCGGGAGTGGACGTTGATGGGGTACTTGAGAACGAGAACCCGCAAGAGATTTACGGCGTGGTGAGCACACTTGAGGGGTTTATGAAAGCATCCCCCGGTGACTGGATTATCACTGGCGTGAAGGGTGAAAAGTATCCGTGCAAGCCGGAGATATTTGAGGCGACGTATGAACCAGTAGAAGAATAGCTTTCCCCGTGCGGCGTGGATGGACACGCAGGAGCCTGGTTGACGGTGCAAGCCACGTGGAGGCGGATTTCTAGGGTCCGCCAAAATTGCACTTAGCCGGAATCAAGCCCGACCACGGGGAAAGGCGGCGGGATGGCCAACTGGGGCAGGTCTCACGGGACCACGGCGTTCGACCCGCCGGCCCGCCGCTGATTTCACTAGACAACCCGCACGGATCCCTTATTCCCTAAAAGACTGAGAAGGAGAAAAACGATGCCTAAGAAGACTAAGAAGACCGGCAAGAAATCGAAGAAGTAAGCCGCAGTCAAGCGAAGCGGGCCAGGAAACCCCAATAGCTCTATCCTCTCTGGCCCGCCTACCCTTTCCCATCAAGCGATGCCGAAACCCGATAAACCCACGCCGCCCGGGCAGTCGAAGAAATGGAAACGCGCGATCGAGATCATTGAACGTCTCTCGAACGCGGCTGAGTTCTTTGGACCCAAGGTGGAGCTTCCGCTCGAATCCCATCCCTGGGGGCGTGAGATTCTCATGCGGCAGACGTTTGGGAGAAAATGGCTCAAGGAGCTTTTGGAGATGCCGGATGACGAAACGACAGGCGGTGGGACGGGAGGAGTGCCGGGGCCGCAGGGTCCTCCGGGACCGCAAGGGCCCATCGGACCCGTTGGGCCCGCAGGCCCGGTTGGACCCGCTGGTCCGGCAGGTGTTCAGGGGCCGCAAGGCGCTCCTGGTCCCGCTGGACCTCCAGGTCCTCCAGGAGCACAAGGTCCTTCCGGTCAGCCTGGAGTACCTGGTCCTCAAGGCCTACCTGGACCGAAAGGTTTACCAGGTGCAGATGGGCTGCAAGGACCCCAGGGCCTGCCCGGGCCCCCCGGTCCAAAAGGTGATATCGGCCCTACTGGACTATCTGGACAGCCTGGATCCCCGGGGCCGCAAGGGCCCCAAGGTCCCAAGGGCGACCAGGGACCGCCTGGTCTGCAGGGCGCTCAAGGTCCCGTCGGTCCCCAAGGCCCGAAGGGGGAAATGGGTCCTCCAGGCGAACGAGGCCCAGAAGGTCCAGCAGGCAATCAAGGTCCAGTTGGACCAGCAGGTCCAAAAGGCGACAAAGGCGACCCGGGCGCGCAAGGCCCGCAAGGGATCCAAGGCGTCGCGGGACCTCAAGGCCCGGTAGGTCCGCAAGGCCCTCCCGGCCCAGCAGGCTCGGGCGGCGGCACGGGTGAAGGGATTCCGGGGCCTCCTGGCCCTCAAGGGCCGAAAGGAGACAAGGGTGATGTGGGTCCGATGGGGCCGCAGGGCATTCAGGGTCCTCCGGGCGTTGGCGCGGGTGATCCTGTTCCTGGACCACCGGGTCCACAAGGAGCGGACGGCCCGCCAGGCCCAGAAGGCCCTCCAGGACCTGCTGGCCCCCCCGGCGCCGACGGTTTGCCCGGCCCCGTTGGACCCAAAGGAGATCGAGGCGATCCGGGTCCATCTGGCCCAGCAGGCGTTCCTGGCCCAGTGGGACCACAGGGACCAGCCGGTCCAATAGGTCCAGTCGGACCCCAAGGCCCCCCCGGACCCGCGGGAGGAGGAGGCGGAGGAGGAGCGCTCCCCTTCCCGGTCATGACGAAGCGCACCTACTTTACACTGGAAGCGATGAACGCGGTCGTCGCCGTTTTTGGCCTCCCCTCGGACGCTGAAACTCAGGCGGTCTATTCGTCAAACGCGAAGCTTCTAGCCCTAAGAGTCCTTCAAGAACTTGGCGATGATCCTGCAACGCTCATGACGGTGATCAGTAAGCGCGCGTACTTCGCTGCCTGGATCATGAATGCCATTGTGAAGATCAACGGGATGCCAGAAAGCGACGCCGACCGTGCTACCGTCGCCCAGCAGGCGGTGGAATTCGCTGAGCAGGGGCTCACGGGCTTAGGTGAGGCGTCCAGTGATATGATTAGCGTGACGGGGTGAATGGTGATTGGGTGACCCAGCGCCAGAACGCCTTGAGGCGATTCAGTACGATTTCGGACAGTATTCGGCTGATGATGCTCCCAAAAATTCCGAGGATCCATTCGGTCATCGTACAACTCCTTTTGCCTAATTCCAGCGTGACGCCACTATTTAAGGTTAATCGATCGGACGGTTATCGGTCGAACCGCGGCTTTACCACTTTGATGAGTTGTCAGGGTGAATCGCGAATTGGGTGCGAAAAAACCTTTGTTTTTCTACTTATAAACAACAACTGATGCCTGAAACATTTGTTCCCCATTCTGATAAACAAGAGCAGCTGATTTTCTCCGACAATGAGTTAACCATCGGAGCCTTTGGAACCCAGTGGGGAAAGTCACAAGGCGGTGCTATCTGGATGAAACGCCAGATCCATGAGGGATCTGACGGAAAATCCGCATTCCTTCTCATGGCGCCGACTTACAAGATCATGCAGCAGTCGATGCTTCCTTACTTCCTGCACTACATGGAAGGAGCGGGGGATCACAAGAAAGCCGAAGCGGTCTATGAACTCTATACCGGTGACTTAGTATTCCTGCGCACCGGAACGGATCCCAATTCGATCGTCGGTATCCCGAGGGTCAAAGCCTACTGGCTAGACGAGGCGGGCCTGGCGTCACTTTACTTCTGGGAGAACGTACTCGCGCGGGCGGCTGCGATCGGCGCCAAGGGTCTCCTGACGACGTCCCCCTACACCTTGAACTGGCTCTACAAAGACTACATCAAACCCAAGCTTGCAGGCGGGCTCCCCAAAGTAAGGCTCCTTCAAGGGGCAAGCTGGGAGAATCCCTATCACTCACTTCATGACCCCAAGCGCCGGGCCGAGATGGAAGCGCAGATGGACCCCAGGCGCTTCAAGATGCTCTTTGGTGGAGAGTGGAGCTCGATGGTCGGACTCGTCTATGACTGCTGGGACGATGACCAGAACCTGGTCGAGCCCTTTGAGCTCCCCCCTGGGACGCGCTACTACGCAGGGGTCGACTGGGGATTCACAGACCCCTTTGCGCTCAAGGTGAGAGCTGTGACGCCTGACGGTAGGCACTACGGCGTCTCAGAGTTTTACAAGTCAGGGCTGACCCTGATGGATCAGATCGAGATCGCAAGACAAAAGCACCGCGTGTACGGCATTCAAACCTTCTGGTGCGACCCTAGCCAGCCCGGGTCGATTGAGGAGATGGGCCGGGCCGGGCTCCCGGCTGCTCCTGCTGACAATGACATTCGCCGCGGCATTGATCTTCATTATGAGTTGATCAAAACGCGCAGGTACAAGGAGTTCAAAGGGGCGTGCCCTTACTCAGCCGATGAAAGGCAGATGTACCACTACCCTGAACCCAAGGACCTAAAGCCTGATCAGGACTCAAAAGATCAGCTCCCTGTGGGCCAGAATGACCATGCGATGGATTGTGATAGGTATTTAACGCTCATGACCTACCGGGCGCAGTCGAAGAAGGCTCCCCGGGCGCCTGAGGCAGCCCCCGTAGAGGAGGACATTCACGCCCGGATGGAACGGCTCCGGAGGCCGAGCCGGAGGAACCAGTCTGAATCCTGGTCTTGATCATGGTATACTAGCCCTGTAAGCTTCCGCCTCGCAGTCCCACAATGCCGCATCCCCACAATTCCAGCCTGAATCACGCCTGAAAGGGCTTACCCCTGCTTTACGAGTACGCCTGCTCGAAATGTGAAGCGCGGTTTGATCTCTCGCGAAGGGTCGATGACCGGGATGATCCGGCGCCGTGCCCTTCCTGCGGTGAGGCCTCGAAGCGCCAGTTCACCGCTCGCGTCCATTTCGTGGGCGCCAAGGTCGAGCACGCCGAATGGAACCCAGGATTGGGGTGCATTACGAAGAGTAAGCGGCACCGAGAAGAGATCGCAAGGCAGCGGGGATTGATCGAAGTGGGCTCAGAAAGCCCCGAATCCATTCGTCAGCACTATGAACGAGAGAGACGCGAGAAACGCGAAGCCTCCTATGATCAGGCACTGAAAGAGGTACAGGAGCAGGTGAATGGCTGAGGTCATACCGGTCCTTGGAGAGCACCAGGCCTTAGGCCAGGGAATGAATTCCACAGAGCCGGCAGAGTATACGCCGTCTGAAGCCGAACGAAAAGCAATCGCGCTCGTCAACAAGCTCTTTGCCAAGGCGAAATCCTACCGCCAGCAGTACGACCAGCACTGGATGGATTACTACCGGATGTTCCGGGGCAAGCAGTGGAAGGAGCAGCGCCCCTCCTACCGGCATAGCGAGGTCATCAACAAGATCTTTCAGACGATTCAAAGCGTCGTCCCTGTCATGACGGATGCGAGACAGCGCTTTGAGTATCTGGCTCAAGACCCGAGCGACATGGAGTTTGCGAAAATCCTAGATGAGGTCGCTGAATCCGACTGGCAGAGGCAGAACTGGACGTTCAAGTTAGCCGAGATCATCTTTGACGGGCATTTCTACGGGACAGGTCTCTCTGAGTGCGGATACGACGGCAAGGCACGCTACAACCAGGGGCAGATCACGCTCGATTCGCTCGATCCCTTCTACTTCTTTCCAGATCCGGATGCCAGGGACTGTAACGAACGCGCAAGCTTCATGATCTATGCGGAACCGATTGAGGTTTCGAAGCTGAAAAGAGAGTATCCCGAGAAAGCACCTTTCATCAAAGCGGATCTGATCGATCTCGTCCAGGGATCCAAGACTGACGTTGACGTCGTCCGGTTCCGCTCGCCTGTCGATACCAAGACCATCATCGAAGGAACGAGCGTCTATGACGCCTCCGTGCGCGATCAGGCGCTCAAGATGACGGTCTATCTTAAGTCAGAAGAGGTCGAGGAGGAGGAAAAGCGCTCAGTCGGCCCCGATGGACAGGAAGTCGTCGAGTACGAGAAGCGCCTGAAATACCCGAACGGGCGAAAAATCTGTGTCGCAGGAGGCGTTCTCCTTCACGATGGGCCGAATCCATTCGATGACGGGCTTTTCCCCTATGCAAGACTCGTCAACTACATCGATCCGCGCACGTTCTGGGGAATCTCTGAGATCGAGCAGCTCCAATCGCCTCAGAAGATCTATAACAAGCTCATCTCCTTTGCGCTCGACGTCCTGACCTTGATGGGAAACCCCATTTGGATCTGCGATGACACGGCCGGGATCGATACTGACAATCTGGTCAACCGACCCGGGCTTGTGGTTGAGAAGACTCCAGGCACGGAGGTCAGGCGCGAGGAGGGCGTTCAGCTTCAGCCCTACGTCCTTCAGCTCGCTGAGACGATGCGGAACTCGGTCGACGAGATTGCAGGCTCCCAGGAGGTCTCTCGAGGCGTCAGACCCGAGGGGATTACGGCAGCAAGCGCCATTGCCAGCCTCCAGGAGGCAGCTCAGACCCGGATCCGGCAGAAATCCCGCAATCTAGACGCGTTCCTTCAGTCAGTCGGCCAGCTCTACAAGAACCGGGTCTTTCAGTTCTACACGACCCCTCAGATCATCCGCGTCACAAACGATCAGGCGGCATCCAAATACTTCAAATTTCATGTCCAGAATGAGCAGCAACCCGATGGATCGACTGTCAGGAAGGCCTACGTCAGGGATTACGTCCAAAATCCTGAGACGGGTCATTACTCAGAGACCCTGGAGACCCGGGAATTCATCCTGAGAGGGGATTTCGACGTGAAAGTCTCGACCGGATCGAGCCTACCCTTCGCGAAAGACGTCAAATTCAACCGTGCGCGACAGATGTACCTGGACGGTGTCTTTGACGAGGAGGAGTACTTGAAGGCTGCAGACATTCCCAACTGGCAGCCCATCCTCGAGCGCGTGATGCAGAAGAAGCAGGCTGAAGCCCAGGCCCAGATGGCAGCGAAAGGAGCGCCCCAAGCAGTTCCCGCTTGAGATTCCACGATTCTTGTGTGCTATAATTGCCGCATCGAGTAGTTCCACAATCCCACCTCGACACAATCCCCTAAAAACCGTCTGAAGTGCCCTTCCCAGGGAAGCCGCCATGCCAGAAATGCCGCCCGAAGCTCCACAAGGAGCAGAAGGAGCGCCCCAACCCGGGGGTGCCCAGTCTCTCATCGCTGAAACCCACACGAATCTAGCCCAGATCGCAGACATGCTCGCTCAAAGCGGGATGGAAGGCCCCGCAGGCCAGATGAAGCAGCTTCTCGACGGCTACAGGGCCGTGATCGAGGAGGTTGTCGGCGGCGGGGCGCCTCAGCAAGGCCCAGTGCCTGCTGAACAGGGCAATGTTCCTCCTGAAACGGCCGGAAAGCCTGCAGTGAGGGCCCTCTAACATGCTGGAAGGCACTCCCTCAGGCGGATCCGCGCCCGATATCGACGTTGATGCCCTCTTAAACCAGATTGAGTCGCCGGGAAGCTCAGAGATCCCGATGACAGCGGCTGGGGCTGAGCCCAGTGTGGCGCAGGCTCCTCCTCAGCCGCCCCAAGAGTATGAGTTTACGGCGAACGGAAAGCCCATCAAGGCCCCGCTCGACAAGATTCTGCAGTGGGCCTCTCAGGGATACGACTATCCCCAGAAGATGGCGGAACTGAACCGCCGGCAGCAGGAGTTTGAAGCCCAGCAGAGGGCACTGAAAGAGATCGAGGGCCGCTACAAGCCCATTGATGATTACGTTCGCGAGAACCCGCAGTGGTGGGAGCATGTGGAAAGCTCCTGGAAGCAGCGGGAACAGGCGTTTGATCCCAACAATCCCATCGCACAAGAGATTCAAGCCCTTCGCTCCCGACTGGGTGAGCAGGATCAGATCATCCAGGAGTGGAAACAGGAGCGCGAGCAGAGGCGGATCCAAACCGAGGACGCCCAGTATCAGGAGCAGATGGAATCCATTCGGAAAGAGTTTCCGAATCTAGATCTCACCACTCCTGGGGCCGATGGCAAGTCACTCGAATACAAGGTCTTAGAGTACGCCCAGAAAGAGGGTATTAGGAACTTCAAGACCGCGTTTCGCGACTTTTACCATGACGAGATCCTGAAGCTTCATGCCGAGCGCGCGAAGGAAGAATCTGCCAAGGACCTGCAAAAGAAAACCAAGCTTGGACTATTGGGGAAATCCCCAACTCCTCAGCAGAGCTTGGCTCCGGTCCAAAACCTAAAATCCAAATCTTACGAAAGCATTCTGGACGAGGTGAAAGCCGAGCTCGGCCTGGGTGCTTAATGGGGGAAGGCCATGCCACTGACGTATGACCAGCTGAGTGCGATCACTCAGAAGAAGTTCATTCCGAAGCTTTACGACAATATCTTTGACTCCAATGCGCTCCTGATGCGGCTCAAGAAGAAGTCGTATGAGAAGCTGGACGGCGGCGAGAGAATCGTCGTGCCGCTCAACTACGCGACTGTGACGAGCTCCGGTTGGTATTCGGGCGCCGACACGCTGCTCACGACCGACAACGACGTCATGACCGCTGCCGAGTACACTTGGAAGCAGCTTTACGCCAATATCTCGATCACTGGCGCTGACGAGCGAAAGAACTCGGGCGACTCTCAGGTCCTGAGCTTGGTGAAAAACAAGGTCAAGATCGCCGAGAAGACCATGCTCGATAAGCTTGGAACCGGGATCTACTCGGACGGGAGCGACACGAAGTCGATCGTGGGCCTCCGGGACATCGTGGCCACCGACCAGACCGTAGGCGGCATCTCTCAAAGCTCCTACAGCTGGTGGCAGGGCGGGGTCGATAGCACGACAACCGTTCTTTCGATCGCTGCCATGCAGACCCGGTTCACTGCGGCTACTGTCAATAACGATAAGCCGACTGTGATCGCAACGACCCGGACGCTGTACAACTCGTACTACGCGCTTTTGCAGCCTCAGCAGCGGTTTCAGGACTCTGAGACCGCCAAGGGCGGCTTTGAGAACCTGATGTTCAACGGCGCGCCGGTTATTCCGGATAGCTACTGCCCGGCCTCAAATATGTTCTTCCTGAACGAGAACTATCTCCACCTTTTCGTTCACAAGGATTGTGACATGAAGTTTGAGCCGTTCCAGAAGCCGGTGAATCAGGACGTCAAGACCGCCAAGATCCTGTGGATGGGGGCTTTCGGTAGCTCCAATAACAGGCTTCATGGGCGGCTCTCGGCCACAACTTCCTAATAGGTGAGGTGAACACACATGGGATCCATGCAATGGCATAGTGCAGGCCCGATTCAGTTTGAATCGGTCTCTCAGGTCACGGCGACCCCGTCGGTCGATCTGGGAACGAGGCTCTGGTATCAGGGCGAGGAGTACGTCTACTGCTACAATTCAGGGGGCGGACAGGCGAGCAAAGGCAATGGTGTCAAGTTCATCACCGGTGCGAGCGGTTACTCGGTCGCTGCGACCTCGTTGACCGATACCTTCAGTCCGTGTGTCGGCGTGGTGAAGCACTCGACCATGGCGACGGCCGATTACGGCTGGGTCATGGTGAGGGGCTTTGCGTCGGTTGTCATGGTGTCGGCCACGACCGCTGATTACAAGATGATTGCCTTGGGAGTGGACGGCAAGTTCATCGAGGCCTCTGGCACTACCACGATGGGGACTGCAACGGTTGTCGGATACGTCCTTGGGGCGAATACCGGCGCTGGCGGCACGGCCTACGCTTTCATCAAGACCGGGGTCTAATCCAACCATGTTGAGGCGGGTGCGCTCAGTGCTGAGGGAGCTGACGCAGCAAATGCCCTTCCTGCGAGAAGGGCAGCCCGCCTCTACACAATCTCACAAGGACAATCGACGATGGTTCTAAAAACGGTAGAGATGGATTTCGAGTACATGAATATGATTCCTGGACCGCCCAGGAATCAGCAGGAGATGTACGCCCAGGCCTGCAGCAACGATAAGACGACGGTCTCGACGTGGCGGCAGCAGTGGTTGGAACAGATCGCAGCCAATAAGGCCAGGTTCGGCTCCTTCAAAGCCCAGGGGATTGGGCAGCTCTACGGGAAGTTCGATAAGCAGCCCGTGATCGTGGCGGGCTCAGGGCCTTCGCTTAAGAATTCGATCGAAGACCTCAAGGACACGAAAGGGATCCCCATCCTCTCCTGCCTGCACAATTTCCATTACATGGAAGATCACGGGGTCAAGGTCGACTACTACGTTAGCCTGGACGCCGGTGCCGTCACGATTCCAGAGATCGCTGAAGGCGGGAAGAAGACGTTAGACGAGTACAAGGAGCTGACGAAAGACCGGACGCTCCTCTGTTTCATCGGGACGCACCCGGATCTCCTCAAGCTCTGGCAGGGCAAGGTTCTTTTCTTCAACTGCCCGATCCCCGATGAGGGGCTTCTCTCTGAGATTGAGAAGATCGAGCAGTTCCATACTTACGTATCGACCGGCGGAAATGTCCTGGGAGCTGCGACCTACATTGCCAAAGCGATTCTAGGAGCCAACCCCATCGCCTGGGTGGGATCGGATTTCTGCTTCTCCTACTCCAAGCAGTTTCACCCGTGGAAGTCGAAGTACGACGGGAACCTGGGTGAGGCGATGCGGGCGGTCGACGTCTTTGGCAACAAGGTCCTCACCTGGGCAAGCTACTTCAACTTCAAGATCTGGTTTGACTGGCTGGCGTCGACCGTGGCCGGGCTCTACATCAACTGTTCAGAGGGCGGCACGATGGGAGCCTACCCCGAGGGCAACATCATGCAGATTCAGCAGATGCCGCTCAAACGATTCTTGTGGATGTACACGATGTACCATGAAATGCGGGCGCAGTGCTTAGAGCCCGAGAAGAAAGACATGAAAATTCTGTTCTAGGAGGAGCGAGAACATGGCCTTTACGTTGGATATCATCAGTAAGTCGGTTTGGGGGAATAAGCGCCAGCACTGCGTTTCGTGCTCGATCGATTCGGCGAGCGGGAACATCGATACCGGCCTATCGGTGATTGATTACTTCTCGATTGGCCAGATCTCGATGGCGACTGCCTCACCCACATTCAAGAAGAACATCGGCTCGGGCGCGACCTCGAGGCCTGGAATCCTGAACATCAACTCAGCTGCCGCAGGGGACGTCTTTTACGTCGTCGCAGTAGGACGGTGACCCATGGCGCACGGTCATGGGTTTCGGGTTTTCTCAGTTACGATCGCATCAGGGGCGACTCTGAGCAGCGAGATCGACCTGGGGAGGCTCTTTCAGAAGGTTTACATTGACCCGACGGGTGCCAATTCCGAAGTCAGGTACCAGGCTGCTGAGAAAGCCTCAGGCACCTACCGGCAGGTGTATCTGCCTCAGGCGGCGGGAACTTCAACCGTCCAGGCAAACATCTGGAAGGTAGCAAGCGCAGTATCGGGAGGAGTCATCGAAGGCCCGACTGGGCTTCGGTACCTCAAGATTGAAACGACCGCTGCAGTGAGTGATGGGGCGACCCTGAAGCTGATCTGCGGCGATTTTTAGACGAAAAGGAGACGATCCCAGATGGCCAATGTCCGCGTGTGGAACGATAACGTGCATCCTTACCGGGAGAAGTTCAAGGACTGGGATATCCATATCCCGCCTAAATCCTTCATCGAGATGGAAGAGGGCGAAGCGATCCTGTTTAGGGGCACGTTCAGCTTCCCGAAGCTTGATGCCGACGGCAATGACATGCCCGAGGGGTTTAAGATGATCCGGCTAGAGCCAATCGGTCCATCTGAGCCCGTCAAGGTGGATGAGAACCGCTGCCTGGCCTGCACCTATAAAGCGTCGTCCAAGGCGGATCTCGATGAGCACGTCAATGCGATGCATCTCGAGCAGATGGTCGATAAGGACGAGCAGGAAAAGCGCATCAAGGCCAAAGCCAAGGCGCACTGATCGGAGGAACCATGGGGTTTAAGCGCGTCGAAGATCCGACAGCAGTGACGCTCAAGGGGAGATGGCGCGCTGAACTCCGTGGGCCGGATGGGGAGCTGAAAGAGGTCAGAGAAGGCAATAACGTCGTCTGCACGAACGGCAAGGAGTTCCTGGCCTCTTTTCTCCAGAGTGCAGCGGCTGCGGCCTCGACCTTCACCATGCGGTACATCGCCATTGGAACAGACTCGACTGCCGAGGCTGCTGCCAATACCGCGCTCGGCACTGAGCTCGCTCGGCATACGGGGACCGTCAGCTACGTATCGAACCAGATCTACAAGGTGACGGCGACCTTTGCGACAGGCTCTGGCACGGGAGCCATCGTGGAATATGGTCTATTTAGTTCCAATACGGCTGGAACGATGCTCGCTCGTGATACGGAGAGCGCGATCAATAAGGGCGCGAATGACACCCTGACGGTAGTCGCCCAGATCACGCTTTCCTAGCCCAAGGGAGGGGCAGTGGCTGATTTCTCGCAGACGATCTCGAATGTGGTCAACTGCTTCGGGGGATCGCCATCGACGAAATGGGGAAATAACGCTCCTTACACAATGACCTGGGGAACGTCCAAATGGGGCGAGGGCACGGAAGATCTTCAGGTCGCAGTAGTGAAGCTGATTTCAAACTCACAATCCCTTTCTGACGACTATTCGCGCAGGGTAGAAAAGCTAGTTTCAAACGATCTGACGCCTACGTCAGAGACGACCTCAGAGACGCTTCAGGACGGATCCGGCTGGAGATACGTATTCACGTCGGACACGACTGAGGCTGAGAACCGAGATGAAGCTTCCTACTCCTCAGGGACGGCTGCGAGCACCAGCTGGACCTCTGCGACGGCTGCCTCTACCAGCTGGAGCTAGGCTCAATGACGCCATCTGAACTCGAGACTCATGCGCGCAGGCGTTATAACGCCGTAGGCGATACCTTCTGGTCGCAGCAAGAGATCTTGGACTACCTCTACAACGCCTGCCTCCAGATGGCGCGCGAGGCGCTCGTCATCGAGCAGGCGTATACGACGACCACGGTCGCAGGAACGCAGGAGTATGCGTATCCGACGAACACGATTCAGATCAAGCGCGTCACCTACAATGGATCGAAGCTCCAGCCGATCAACTTCAGGGAAGATGATGCGCTGACGGGTTTCAATGCGTCGACGACGGCTCAGGGGTCGCCTCAGTATTACGCGATCTGGGATGAGACGCTGATCTTGAGACCCATCCCCGATGCGGCTCAGACGCTGAAGATTTACAGCTACAACGAGCCCCAGGCCATTACGATCACCTCCACTCTTGAGGTCCCCTCCCAGTTCCACATGGATCTTCTCGATTACGTGAATGCTGAGATGGCAGCCAAGGACGAGAATTTTAAAGCAGCTGAGTACTACATGAAGCAATGGGCGGATAACCCCATGAAAGGGCTCATGGCCGCCAAGCGGTATGCGGCGAGAAAGAAGAGGGGTGATGCTTTCGCTGCGGTTCAGGATGAGGAGCGACTCGGGATCACGATCCTAGGGATGGTATGAGCGGGCAGAAGATCTATCCTGGCAGAAAGCCGATTCTCTTCGATGGGGGGCTCAACAATAAGTTTGAGCGCTCGATCATCGAGGACAATGAGTCGCCTGACTGCCTGAATGTCGTTTTTTCCAACGGATCTGTCGCAACTCGCGACGGGTTTGCCAAGCACAATACCGCTGCCATTGGGTCATTTGTGATCGATGGGCTTTACGTGAGGCGCGCCAACGACTCGACTGAGACCATGATCGCCTTTGCGGGAGGCTCGGCCTGGGCGTTGGGGGGAACGAGCTTTACGACGATCGCCTCAGCGCAGTCGGTCTTTACAGCAGGCGTTCGGGTCGGGGCTTCTCAGTTTGAGAACCATCTCTTTTGCGGCAATGGATACGTGATCCCCTACAAGTGGAACGGGACGAACTGGACCCGTCACGGGGTGTATCCTCCGACGACGACTCATTCCGTAGCATCTCAGGCCGTAGGTGTCTTGACCGGCGATTACCGGTACAAGGTCACTGCAGTCAACTCGCAGAGTGTCGAAAGCGACGTGGGCCCAGTCAGCACGACATTCACTGCGGCCGGGGCTACCCTCCGGGTGTCCTCCATCCCGACCTTTGCGGCAAGCTTCGGGATCAGTGAGAGACGCCTTTACCGCACGGAGGCGGGGGGTAGCACTTTTAAGCGCGTGACGACGATCGCGGATAACACGACGACGACCTATGACGACAATAACGCCGACTCAGCCCTAGGTGCGACAGCTCCGACCGATAACGGCGTTCCGCCCAAGTACTCGGTGATCATCTATCACCAGCGGCGGCTTTTCATGAACGATCTCGCGAACCCGAGCTACGTCTGGTACACGGGTCTTGACGAGCCTTACACGGTCGCTTCAACCAACTTCTTTATCGCAGGCGATGCGAGCGCGGATCTGGTCAAGGGCTTCGGCGTCTATGACAACTCGCTTGTGATCTTCTGCGAGAAATCCGCCTGGATCAATTACATGCCATCTACTTCGGATTCGGATTGGCGCCGGGTCAGGGTAAAGTCGAGCTACGGGACGAAATCGCCCTTTTGTATCCTCGATTACAATAACAAGACGCTCTTTCCAGCCATGCAGAATGACAAGCTGGCGGGTTTCGCAGCGCTCAACGGCGATACGGTCGATCCCTCGGCGACCCTTCTCACCGTTTCGACCGCAGGAAGCGATCTCAAGAGCGAACGCATCGAGCCTGACGTCTTCAACATGCAGGAAAGTTACGTCGGGAACTTCTCGGGCATGGTGTTTAAGAATAAGGCCTACATCGCCGTCACCTACGGCTCAGGCCAGACGACGAATAACCGTGTCTATGTGATGGACTTCTCGATTTCCAACATTGCCAAACGCCAGAGAGAAGCTTGGGTCCCTTGGACGGGGCTGAACGCTGCTCAGTTCGTCATTTATGCCGGCAATCTCTACTACGGGTCATCGACTGCCACAGGATTCGTCTACAAGCTCAACTCAGGCGTCTATTCCGACGATGGAACGGCGATCAATTCCTATTTCTGGACGAAAGAATTCGACGGCGGGTCGGAAGACGCAGAAGCCCACAAGGACTTCCGGGATGCCCGCTTCCTGGTCGAAAAGGCCGGCGACTACTTCATGACCCTAGGCTGGCGGGTGGACTCAGACTCAGGAGACGGCGATACCGCGCAGATTGATCTCGACCCGGGAGGCTCCCTGTGGGGTTCCATGGTCTGGGGGCGCGATAACTGGGGCGGCGGGGTGGATCAGCAGGAGATCAGGCAGCCCTTGGCGGGCGCCCGGGGTCAGAGGATTCAGTTCAAGTTCTCGAATCAGAACAGGGTGGGCCAGATGTTTAAGGTCCACTGGGGAAAGTTTTCCTATAACCCGAAAGGGAGGAATAGATAATGCCGATGCCAGGACAGCAGGCGCAGCAGTCGCTGCCTGAATATGATCTCGCCAGGAAAAGGGCCCAGCAGCGGGTGACCGCATCGGGCCAGGAGCAGCAGGATGCCCTGAAGAGGCGGTTCGCGGCCCTCGGAGGGCTCAATAGCGGGGCTTACATCAAGCAGCAGCAGCTCGCGCAGGACAGGCAGCAGGAGCAGCTCCAGGACGCAAACGAGGGGATTGATGTTCAAGAAAACGCCGAACGCAGGCGGCTTCAGGAGCTGAAAGAGGGTAGGGAGTTTCAGGCTGGGGAAGCTCAGAAGCAGCGGGAGTTTGCCTCAGCTGAATCTCGGCTAGGCCGTGAGTTCGCCTCGGGTGAGTCTGCCCTGGGGCGAAGGTTCGCAGCTGAGCAGGCGCACCTGGGCCGCGAGTTTGATGCTGGGCAATCCGAAAAGCAGCGCCAATGGGCCAAGACTGAGGCCCATGACCAGCGGATGTTCCAGAAGCAGCTGACCGAGCAGGATCTGGAGTTTAAGAACAAGGTGTTTAACGCCGAGAACGCGGCGCGCATCGATCAGTTCAACTTGGCGCTCAAGCAGTTTGAGATGGATAAGGATACTACTGAGTTCAACAAGTGGCTGGCTCGAGAGGAGCTCAACCGGCCGGATGGGCTCATCAGAAGCATTGGAGGCCAGGGGGGCCTGTTCGGGCTCTATGGATCACGAAAAGGCGGCGGCTGGGCAGGAAAAGTGTTCGACCCAGGCGGGTTGTTTTAAGGGGGATCTATGGCGCAGGTCATGATGCCACAGAGAAGGGCTGGAACCCCATTCGGAGCAGTTGGATCCGCGGTGGGCTCGATCTATGGACCGGTTGGGTCTGCCATCGGAGGGGCCGCAGGCGGAATGCTCGATCAGCAGGGGGCGAGAAAGCCTCCCGGCGCGGTTCAGTCGCCCGGAAATGCCATTGATCGCAGAAAGCAGCAGCTGGATGAGGCGGATCCTACCAAGGCCCTTGAGGCCGGGATTCAGTCGCTGCCTGAAATGCCCGACGAGGTGCGCGCTGAGTATGAAAAGCCGCTTATGGAAGCCTATCAGCGGGCAAGGGCGCAGAAGATGACTCCCGGAGGTGTCTAATGGCGGTTGAAGTCAGTCGACCGAAGAAGAAGGAAAACGATGCGCTAGGAACTGCTGGGATGGGGCTCCAGATCTTCCAGGCGTTCAAGGGGTCGGGTGGAAAGCCTGGTGGGCAGGCGGATGCCTCGTCACAGTATAGCGGGGGCGGGAGTGGAGTCGGGATCTCATCGAAGAGGAGCCTAGCTCAGGCTGACGACGGCGGGGCGATGGGAAGGCGCTTTAAAACCCTTCGCGGCTCCGGCTATGGAGGGTACGCCTAATGCCAGTCGCAGTGAATCAGCCGCAGAGGCGAGAAAGTGGGCTCGATAACCTTGTCAAAGCGCTCCAGGTCGCGCAGTCCATCTATGGCATCAAGACGGACATGTCGAAAGCCAAGCTCCTGAAAGAGCAGCAGGAGCGCGAGACGCAGATTGCGCAGGAGAAGGCTGGCCGTGAGAAGACCGAGTTTGAGCAGAAGCAGGCTGATTGGCAGAACCAGAATAGCCCGGACAGTCAAGAGTCCATCTTGGGCAGGAAGGTTGCCGAGCAGGCGGGGTACAAGGTTAGTCCGACGACTACCGCAGCTCAGCTGAAGAACACTCCCGGACTGAAGGAAGTTGTCGAGTCGCTCGCCAAATCAAAGGCGACGGCGCAGACGGCAGAGCCGAAGGAGAATCAGGGGCGTGCCGCGCTTTTCGGTAAAATGATGGAGCAGGCGGAGCAGGACTTTTCCAATCTAACGCGATCAGGATTCGATCCGACTAGCCGGATGGCGGCGACAGGTAACGCGATCACTCCAGAACCATTTAAAGGGGAGAACTGGAAGCTACAGAAGCAAGCAGAAAGGAACTTCCTAGCGGCCTACCTTCGTAGGACTTCTGGAGCGTCTATCAAAGATGAGGAAATCGAAGAGGGTGCGGTCCAGTTCTTCCCGCGTCCCGGCGACACTCCGGCAGTGATCGAACAAAAGGCTGCCAATCGGGCGCTCGCGATCGAGTCGTTAAAGATGGAAGCCGGGCACTTCTGGGGCAAGGTGAAGATCCCGCCGCGAATGCCGCTTGATCAGTCAAAAGCGGGCGGATTCGGAGTGCCAGGAGTTCAGGATGCGCAGGCCAAGGCGGCTCCCGAGATTGGAGCAGTCCAGAAGGGTTACCGATTCAGGGGAGGCGACCCTGCGAATCCTAAAAGTTGGGAGAAGGTGAAATAGCGATGGCTGGCCCATGGGAAGACTATCAGAAGAAGGGAAAGTCTGATGAAAGCGGCCCATGGATGGACTATCAGGCTGCTCCTGCGTTTCCCAAGGACGCTCGGACCTTCGGACAAAAGGCCGTTGACGCTGCGGTTGGCGTGGCAAACAAGATCGACTCCTACACTGGGGCTCCAGTTCGGGCTGCCATTGGAGAATTTCAGAAATCAAACGATCTGGTCGCTGCTGGCCGCGCACTAAAGGGCCAGTTTGGAGAGGACCCGAAGCGGGCACCGACGGAACGTCAGATCGCTCAAAAGGCCGGTGTTTCGACTGAAAAGATCCCATTTCAGGCGCTTCCACTCCCTTTCAAGGCCGCTGCTCTGGCTGGTTATGGGCCGACCTATGAGGATGCCGCTGCGGTCGGCATCGGAGCGACAGCCGATCTTTCCAATATCATTCCCGCTGCAGGTCTAGCGGGAAAGCTCGCCAAGGGATCGACCACGTTCGCCAAGGCGGGGCAAGGACTGCAGAAGGGTGCGGAAGTCGTTAGCGGATTGGCCAGTAAGCTCGGCAGGAAGACGGCAGCTACACTTACCGGGCTACCCGAGAAGGACATTGCGACTTATGCCAGGCGGACCGGCGAAGTCGAGAAGCTGATCAAAGATAGCGGTGGGGAGCTTCCTGCTGCGGCCGACAAGATCAGGGAAGATCTTCAGACAGCCATTCGGGCGAAACGAAAGGAGCTGTCCGATCAGGTTGGAAAAAGCCTCCAGGCGGTGGGTCCTGAGCGTAATATCGACATTCAGCCCGTTTTGGCCCAACTGGAGAAGGCCAAAGGAGCACTCAATCCGAACTATGACCGTGGGGCAATAGGTCAGATTGACGAGCTTATCCAGGAGATCAAGCGAGGGGCCAATGCCCAAAGTTCCCCCTTCCCAGGGGTTGAGAAGACTGAATACCTCGTCAGCGCCAAAGATTTGCACGACATTAAGGAGCTTCTTCAGGACCGAGCTCGATCAGCTTACCTGAAGGACGGCCAGATCTTTCAGGCGGCACCGCAGTCAGCCAGGGCCGCCAAGGCCGCGGGAGCCATCGCCAGGAAGCAGATCAATAGCATTGCACCTGAAGTCGGGAAGGCCAATAACCAGCTGGCCGCGCTGCATGAGCTTGAATCCAGGCTAAATAAGAATCTCCTCTCCCCTGGAAAAAGTGATTCGGCGCTCTATGCGGCTGGATCCGGTTCGAATCAGCGCAATCAACTGATGCTAAAGAAGATGGGCGATATCACTGGATACCCCATTCAGCAGAAGGCAGAGAATCTTTCGGCTGCACGGACGTTCAAGGACGCCCAATGGCTTCCGGCTGACAATACGGGTAAATCCGTCGCCAGGATGCTTGGTGGATTCGGAGCGGGTTTCCTTGTAGCTGGCCCGAAGGGGGCTATTGCCCTGGGTGCTTTGACCAGTCCCGCCGCGCTCAAGTTTGCGATTCGGACTGGTCGCGTATCGACTGAAATGGTCAGCAAGCTCGCTGGAGGCGCGAAAGACCTGTCGGATGCCACGATCGGACGAGCGTTCCGGGCGCTCAATACCGCTGAAGGACAGGCTGTACTGAAGTCCTATCGCGCTGGCGCCCCTGAAGCCGAGGGTATGGCTGGCGGTACCAGGAAGGTCGCTGCTGACGAGGAGGACAAGGGTCTGAAAGGCGCCATCCAGAGGAGGCAGCGCAAATCCTCTGGACCCTAGCCCAAGCCCGGGTGCTATACTTACGGCAGTTCAAAGTAGTCCCACGATTCCACCCGACGATTCCCATCTGACAGTCTGAAGTGCCCATTCCGGGAGTCGTCGCGTGCCCGCTCCATCAGTTACCTACACGTTTTCGAACTCGACCACAGCGGATGCGAGTCAAGTTAACCAGAACTTCACGGATATCATCAACGGCGTCAGTGACGGCACTAAGGACCTGTCGATCTCGGCCCTCACCTGTGCAGGGACTGCGACTCTGAACGGCAACGTAAACCTCGGCAATGCCTCAGGTGATGATCTCACGATCACGGCGAGTCTTGCATCCACCATCGCGATCAAGACGACGAACTCCTATGACATTGGCTCTTCGACCTTAGGCCTCCGGTCCATCTACTTCGGAAGCTCAGGGGGCGCGTTCGGAACGCGGCTCATCGGCGGCGCCGTTACTGGGAACATCACACTCACTCTTCCGATCACCGACGGCGATGCCAGGGATTTCCTCCAGACCGATGGCTCAGGCACCATGTCCTGGCAGCCGCACAGGCGTAGCGCCTGGGGCGGTTACAACGTCGGGATTGCCTGCTCAGTTGCCTCCAATGCGCTGACGATCGCTCTCAAAGGCGCTGACGGAAACGACGCCTCGGCTACCAACCCCGTTGAGATCCCATTCCGAAGCTCAACCGCTGCGACAGGAACGGTCACTAACCGGACGGTTACTGCTGCTCTATCCATGACGGTCAGCTCGGGCTCGACCTTGGGGCATACGGACGGGACTGCGCATCCCATCTATGTCTACGCGCTCGATAATTCTGGGACGGTGGAGCTCGCCGTCTCCCATACCCTCTTTGACGACGGCACCCGGCAGTCGACGACCGCAGAAGGAGGCGCAGGAGGCGCGGATTCCAATGCGGTCATGTACTCGACGACTGCGCGCACCGACGTGCCCGTCAGGCTTCTGGCGAGACTCACCAGTAATCAGACGACGGCCGGCACCTGGGCAGCGGTTCCGACCGAGATCGCCGTGGGACACTTCGAACCTAAGCACGTTGGCGTCCGGGCTAGGACGGCCGCAGGTCAGTCGATGCTCAATACCGATACGACGATTGTCGTCTTCGGAACTGAGATCTATGACACTCACGGGGCATTTAACTCATCCACCGGTGTCTTTACCGCGCCTGCAGCCGGTTATTACCATGTGGCAGCTCACTGCCAGGTGTCTGATAGCTCGGCGGCTGGAATCTTCTTCTTAGATCTCTATCAGAACGGATCAAACGTCTCGCGGCTCTGCTTCCAGGGGAAGATGGGGACGAATACCGAGAACGTGGGGCTCGGAGGCTCAGCCGTTGTGAAGTGCGCGGTAGGGGACACACTCGATGTTCGCCTGACGAACCAGTCCGGCGCCAATGAAACGCTGATAGCGACTGCTGCCCTCAACTGGATCGCAATCGACAAGTTCTATGACATTTAACCGGGGGATCCGATGAAACGCTTTGAGATCACCAACCAGGTCAACGGAATGAAGTTCGCCTATGAGGCTGATGAGGCCCGGGCGACTCTCGAGCCGGAGTGGGGTCCTAATCCAATCATTGTTGAAACCGATATCACGGCTGAGAAAGCACAGAAGAAAGCTGAGCGGGACGCAAGACGCGCGGCGATCAAGGACATTAAGAGGGCGAATACGATCCCGGCGCTCAAGGCGGCATTGGAAGCGCTCGCCAAAGAAGTGGGATTTGAGGTCGATTGACGATGCCTGACTGGGCCCACTGGGTGGAGATCGGCATTCTGGCCTTGGCAGGCGGGAATCTGTTTTTCATCCGGCGCCTGGTCACTAAGCTCGATGAGGCGTCAAACGGAATCATTCAGATGCGCGCCGAAATGTCGAACTGGCGCCAGCAGATTAAACATATTGAAGATAAGATCGTGCTTCTCTTTAAGCACGTGGATGAGATCTCCGATCTGAAGCGGGACGTCGCAGTTCTGCAGACGATCATGGACGCAGTGAAGAAAACGCTCGAAAGGAGCTGAGAATGGAAAAGGTCGAAGTGAAGGTTTCGGTCGCGAAAGAGGCCCATGAGCTTGCGGAAGCCGTTAAGAAGCTCATCATCGCAGTGAAGGAGGCCGTGAAAGACGGCTTTCAGCCCGGGATGGACATTCCGGTGATCCTAGCGCCCAACCTCCCCGCCCTTCTGGCTGGCGTGGACGGCCTGGATAAGCTCGGCGACGAGCTGAAAGAGGACAAGGCAGCCTTCTTGAAAGCCTGGCTCCTGGCTGGCGCTGATATCGCTGAAGCCCTGATCAAGAAGGCCTAAATGAGCTGGATTACGGGCCTCATCACTCTCATCAAGGCGGTCCCTGATTTCCTGAAGCTTGCCAAGGAGATCATGGGATTCCTGCATGAGGTCGCCGATTACTTCGAGCGTCATAAGAAGCTCAAGGAGCTCAAGGATGCACTCGAGAAAGCCAGGAAGGAGAAGGATACCCGTGGGCTCGATGAGCTATTTGGCGGTTCTAAGCCTCCTCCCCCTGCTGCTTAGCGGAATGGCCTGTGGAAGGCAGGGGATGCCCGCTTACTCAGGTAAGTTCTGGGCGGGCTCAAGCGAGGTCGAAGGGATTGAGAGGCGGCAGGATACCCCGCCCGGACTCCTCCGGTGCGGGGATCCCCGCTTTGACGGGTACATCTGCCTGTCGGCCAAGGACCTGGCCTGCCTGTATTCGACCTTCGTTCTCAACTGCTCGAAGTGGAAGAGCCTCAACCCCGGCTGCCCGAACGTGAGCACTGAGCAGGTGAAGGACGCCTTGGAAGCGATGGGGCTCCTCCGATGATGCCCGTCAGGATCGTCCTGCACTGCAGCGACACCGATAACGGGAAGCCCGTGGACGTGGCAACCATCCGGAGGTGGCATCTCGACCGGGGATGGGCCGATATCGGTTATCACGTCGTTTTACAGCCCGATGGGCAGCGGGATAAGGGCCGGGGGCTCAG
>Ga0196974_1000102_pt1 | contig 39491 bp, 40 predicted proteins | sample S1_1013CmetaG_FD_155477 | JGI IMG/M metagenome (GOLD analysis project Ga0196974, IMG submission 155477) | Soil microbial communities from Anza Borrego desert, Southern California, United States - S1_10-13C | ecosystem: Environmental > Terrestrial > Soil > Desert | place: USA: California...
GAACGGCTGCGTCGCGCATGACCGCTCGGTGGAGACGCTGGCGCGGGTGCTGAGCCTGGTCATGCTGGGCCAGCGCGTTCTCCTGATCGATCCGGCCAGTCTGGCGCCGCATCTGGCCGCGCCGTCGCCGAGCCGGCCGGAGGCCGCCGCGCTGACCCACCGGGAGGTCGAGGTGATCAGGCGCATCGCGCTCGGCCACAGCAGCAAGGTGATCGGGCGCGACCTCGGCATCGCGGAGAACACGGTCAAGATCCACATCCGGACGCTGATGCGCAAGACCGGGCTGGCGAACCGCACCTGCCTGGCGCTCTGGGCGCTGGATCAGGGCCTGGTCACGGATGCCGTCCTGCCGCCGCTGCAACACACCGCCTGACAGGCCCGGGCGGTGGGCCGGCACGGACGGGCCGCAGGCGACCGCCGCCACCTGCCTCACCAAGCCGGTAGCGCGGCCGATCCGAAACGATGAGCGCGCCCATGCCCAGCAGAATGGCGCGGACAAGGGAGCGGTCGGCCGTCACGGGCGCTCAGATCAGGCGCAGCGCCACGGCGGTGACGCGCATGTGGTCGCTGGGCAGCACGTCGAAGGAAAGCCTCTGGCCCGCGGCCAGATCGGCCAGGCCGGCGGTGCGGACGGACGCGGCCGCCACATGGACGTCGCGACCGCCGCCGTCGGGCGTGATGACGCCGAAGCCGCCGGTGGCGTTGAAGGATTTCACCGTACCGTTGCGCATCGTCCCGCTCCTCGTCCGCTCATCTCAGGTCTCGCTGGTCAGGCCGGCGCCGCCATCAGGAGCGGCCCGGTCAGAAGAAGGATGCTGGCGCTCAGCAGGAACGGGCGCATGACGGCCTCGCTTTCCCAGGCTCCGCCTGTTGCGGGGAGCCGGTGGCCGGCGTCGGCCTGACCGGTCGCGGCAAGACGGAAGGACTTCAGGAAAACCAGAATACGCCATCCAGCAAAGAAAACGATCACGCACAAGAGCTCGGAGGGGATATAAATAGTCGCCAGAGAAAACAATATATTGCCCCAAGCTCAGGGCGGAATTTTTCCAGCCAAGGAAGACTCCCGAGCGGAGCAGAGCCGTGTTCCTTTGTCCGCCAGCCGAAATCGGTCGCGTCGGGCGCGATCGCGGAAGGCCGAGGAGCGGAACAGTTCGGCGGCCCTGTTCCTGGTGAATGTACCCCGCTGTTCGGTGACGCCACGGCGCACCCCGGCCCGCCACCAGCTCCGTCGGCAGGGCGGAGCCTGTCCTGAAAGGAAATCCGCACGGACAACCAAGTGCCGCCCGGGACCGCCCCGGCCATTGCGCTCCGCCGCTTGCCGGAGTCTATGGAGCCGCCTGGATAACCTGACGGGCACGCTAGATGTGGAAGGCTCCCAGCGGCACGGGACGGGCGCCTCCCGCCACCACGACGATGCCGCTGTCGGTCACGTGAAAGCGCCGCCGGTCCTCCTCCGGGTCGTAACCGATGCTCGCGCCGGACGGAACTCGGACGTTCTTCTCCAGAATGGCACGCCGCACCCGCGCCCCGCGGCCGACGTCGGCATGGTCGAAGACGACGCTGTCCTCGACCAGCGCCTGGGAATGGACGTGGACATAGCGGCCGAGCACGGAACCGCTGACGGTGCCGCCGGAGACGATGCATCCGCCCGAGACGATGGAGTCGAAGGCTTGGCCGCGCCGCCCTTCCTCGTTGAACACGAACTTCGCCGGAGGATCCCAGTAGCCGGCCGTGCGCAACGGCCAGGCCTGGTTGTAGAGGTTGATCGCCGGGCTGATGCTGCGCAGGTCCATGTTCGCCTCGAAGAAGGCGTCGAGCGTTCCCACGTCGCGCCAGTAGGGCGCCTGGCCGGCCGGCTCGCCGGGGATGAGGTTGGTGTTGAAGTCGTAGGCGTAGACGGCGGCCTCACCCACCATGCGGGGCAGGATGTCCTTGCCGAAATCATGGCTGCTGCCCGACCGGGCCGCGTCGGAGGAGACCATCGCCAGCAGGCAGTCCCGCGAGAAGACGTAGTTGCCCATGGACGCCAGGACCCGCTCCGGATCGCCCGGCAGGGTCGGAGCGTCCGCCCGCTTCTCATGGAAGGCCAGAATGCGGCCGTCCGCAGCGACCTCCAGGACGCCGAACTCCGACGCGTGGCGGCGATCGACCGGAATGGCCGCGACCGTCAGGGCGGCATCGCGGGCCAGGTGGAACTCGATCATCGCCCGCACGTCCATGCGGTACACATGGTCCGCCCCGAACAGCACGACGATGTCGGGATCGGACTGCTGGATCAGGTTCATGTTCTGGAACACGGCGTCGGCCGTGCCCTGATACCAGTCCTCCGTCGCCGAGCGCATCTGGGCCGGCACGGGAATGATGAACTGCTCGGTCAGCATGCCTCCGAACTGCCAGCCGTCGCGCAGGTGCTGCAGCAGGGATTGGCTCTTGAACTGCACCAGGACGTAGATCGCGTAGATGCCGGAGTTCACCAGGTTGCTCAGCGCGAAGTCGATGATGCGGTACTTGCCGCCGAACGGCACCGCCGGCTTGGCGCGGTCCTGGGTCAGGGGATGCAGCCGGGACCCCTTGCCGCCGGCCAGGACGAGGCCGAGTACCTTGATGCGCATGCCGTCCCTCCCGATCCCGACCTGTCCGGGATTGCGGAACCACGCTTTCTTGACGCCGCGGCTGCTGTCGGCCTCGGGGCGAGACGGCAACAACCGCGCCCTGAGGTGAAGGGTTCCGAATGCCGGGTGTTCGTCTGCTCTCCGTTCATGGTGTCCGGCGGGTCAGCGTAGCTGCTGGCCTCGGCACCGCCCGGTCGAGCGCCAAGTCCGAGGTACCCTCCCGCGCTGCCTCGAACACCCGGCGCACTCGTCCCCGGGGCGAAAGTGTGGATGCGCCACTCTGCCGGAATTTCCAAGGATGACGCGCGTGCCCAAGGGGAATGCACCCGGTCCGGGCCCGCAGGGGAATGGGGGCTGGTCCACCGAGATATCCGATGCGAACCTCAGCCCCATGGTAGCCGGCCCCCTTCCAGCGGGAGACGCATGATGATCCGTGCAGAACAGAACCGCGATCCGCTCATCCGGCAGGGCGCTCACGAACCGTGGGAGCTGGAGGGGAGCCCGGAGGGGCGGCAGGACGGGTACCCAGGTGGCGGCCAGCGACGCGGCTGTCGGGCATGGAAGAGCCTCGGCCGCGTCAACTCGCTCTGATCGGCGATCCCGGGATCGTGCGCCCGCCTCGCGCACCATGCGGGACATCCAACCCCCGGGGCCGCCCTCCGCAGTTCCCGGCGATCGCAGCCCGACCGGCGGAAATGCGGTCACTGCGTAGCGGCTCCAGCGCGCCGGCCGACCCACCAGCAGGATCATGTCGCATCGGCCAAGGCCAGGAGAACAGCCGGCGCGGTCGGACATGCCACGACGATGCGGGACGGCCGCGCCAGGACGCTCACATCGCCGCATCCAGGTAAAGCATGCCAATGCCCATCCAGGCCGGCGCCGAGTGGGAGATCTCCAGGATGCTGCAGCGCCGGCTGTAGCTCTGCTTGATCTCGCCCCAGAACCGCACGATGCCGCCGCCCAGGTGGTCGTACTCGTGGCCCTTGATGTCGTGGAAGCAGCAGAGCCGGGCGTGGCGGCCCAGGTTCAGGAAGTCGCGCTTGGCCCAGTCGTAGGAATGATCGCCATCGATGAAGACCACGTCGAACGGATGGCCCGCCAGATCGTCCGAGGTGGCGGGAATGTGGAAGGTGATCGGCAGCCGGGCGGCGAAATGATCGCGGTCGTGGAAGACGTCGGCGATATCGACGACATGGTACTCCTCCAGCCCGCAGACCCGCGTCAGGTAGGCGCAGGTCAGCGCGGCGAATCCGCCCCGGTCGGTGCCGATCTCGCAGAAGCTGTGGATGCGGTGGCGCCGCAGCAGCAGCAGGAAGTCCACATACTCGCCCGGCACCTGGATGAGGCCGGCGCGCGAGGCGTTCTGGAAGTCCTGGTAGGCGGCGAAGTTCGGCCAGTCGTTGAAGGGGATGCCGACGCGCCGGACCAGATCCAGCAGGAAAGCGCGGTCCGCCAGCCGCTCGGCCGGCGCGTCCAGCATCATCTCCACCGCCGTCCGGATGCGGTCCCGCTCCGCCGCCAGGATGCGGTCGCCGCTGCGGGGGTCGATGTCGCCGCGCGGCGGCGCGGAAGCGGGCTCGGCGGTCCGTTCCGCCTGCGGAACGGTGCTGGCCTCAACGGGGGCGGCCTCCACGGGCCGGACCTCCGGGACCTCATTCGGCGGGGTCATGGGCAGGCTCCGTCAACGGCGCGGTGATGGGAACCGCCGCCTCGGGCAGGCCGAGATAGCGGCGCCAATGCTCGGGCGTGGTGAAGCGCGGATGCGCCTCGCGCCAGCGGTCGCCCAGCGCCGGCCAGGCGTCCCAGAGGCGCCGCAGCAGCCGGACGCCGTCGGACAGCAGGGCGCGGTAATGCTCGCGCGAGCGGCGGAAGGCGGGGATCTCGCGGTCCCAGTAGGTCTCCGCCGCGATGTGCTCGGCATGGCCCATGCGGAACCAGACGAGGTCGCGGACATGCATCCAGGCCGGCGGCGCGTGCGGCCGGGTCGGGCGCAGCCAGTTGGAGGCGACGGCCCGCGCCAGCGCGATCACGAAGCCCGGCCCGGTGCGGGGCGCCGGCCGGATGTTCAGGCCGCCCAGCACCGCCTCGCGCGGCACCCCCTCCTGCGGGAAGCGCGCGCGGATGGCCGCCAGCCCCTCATGGATCGGCTGCGGCGACCGGTCGAACAGCCCGGGCCCTTCCAGGAAGTCCTCGATGGCGCGGATGACCAGCGCGGCGTTGTAGTAGCGGAAGGTCAGCAGATGGGTCAGCAGCCGCTTCAGCAGGGTCGCGACCAGGTGCCGGCGCGAGGGCCGGAAATGCACCGCGGCCGTCACCAGCATGTTGCGGGTCTCGTAGTAGAGCTGCCAGCCGCCGATCTTGACATAGAAGGGCTCGTGCCAGATGGCGACGCCGGGCAGGCCGACCGTGTGGATGCCGCGGTCGTGCAGCCTCAGGCCGTACTCCACGTCATCGCCGCGGATGAAGCAGGGCATGGGCAGGCCGTGCCGCCGCGCGACCTCGGCCGGGAAGGCGAAGTACCACCAGCCATTGTAGTGCATGCCCTGGACGTCGAGGAACCGCTCCAGATCCTGCGGTTCGGTCAGCGGCTGGTCGAAATGGATCGGCTCCAGGTACCAGTTGGAACCGTTGATGCGGGCCCCCGCCTCGTAGAGCCGGAGCGGCTTCAGCCCGTCCAGCATGTGGCCGCCCAGCGCCAGACCGGGCCGCGCCAGCCGGAAGAAGGCGGCCGTGCGCACGAAGGCCTCGGTCTCGGACTCCACGTCGTCGTCCATCAGCACGCAATGGGTGACGCCCGGCCGGTCCATGACCTCCAGCAGTCCGCGGGTGAAGCCGCCGGCACCGCCGAAATTGCCCTGCTCGACCACCGTCAGCAGGCCGCCCAGCGCCTGGGCGGCCCGGGCGAAGTCGGCATGCTCCCGCAGCCCGGCGCGGCCCTGGTTGACCACGACTATGGCGGCCACCCCCGCCCGCGCCTCGGCATCGGCGGCCAGGGCGGCGAGAACCCGGCTCAGCTCGCGCTCGCGGTTGAAGGTGCAGAACACCAGCCCCAGCCCGGCCGGCGCCGCCGAGCGGGCGGTGGCGAGCCAGCGGCCGCCCCGGAGCACCGCCCCGCCCGCTCCCGCCGCAAGTTCGAAGGACAGGATGCCAGCGCCGCGGAAATGCGTGACATCGTTCGCCAGTTCCACCCGGACCGGGGCGTCCCCGCCGCTCAGCGACTGTCGCACAAGGACCCGGGTGCCGCTCTCGCGCGTACGGCGCGTCACCGTCAGCTCGACCTCGCCGGTGAGGTCGAGCTCCAGCGCCAGCCGGTCGACGCCGGTGTAGAGGCGCCACTGGAACTCGAACAGCGCGTTGAAATAGGTGTCAAACCGGGCGCCGCCGCCATCATCGAGCACCAGTCGGCCGTCCAGCACCCGCGCACCCCCGTCCTCCAGCGCGTGCCAGTAGAGCGGTTGAAGATGCGGCGGCCGGTCTATCAATATGCGCTGCAACAGATGCCAGGTGTCGGCCCCGCCGGTGTTGCGGCTTCCCTGCGTTTCGTCTCGCGGCGACATGGAAAACGGTCCGGTCTTGAGGGCGGAAACGCGGTCAGCCACTGGAACACTTCCGCGCATCCGCTGTTCCCTTCGGGTTATTCCGAGCGGCCGAGGACATGAGCCAGGGATCGCCAGCGCCCGCCCTGCCCCGCCCGCCCGCCGGCCTTCCGGAGGTCGCGCCCAAGATCGTCACCGTCGTGGTGACCCGGGACCGCCAGGCGCTGCTGCGCCGCTGCCTGGGTGCCGTCGCCGCCCAGTCCCGCCCGGCCGACGGGCTGCTGGTTGTGGACAATGCCAGTGCCGACGACACGCCGGCCATCATCCGGCAGCATGCAGGCGCCACACATCTCCGCCTGGAGACGAACAGCGGCGGGGCCGGCGGCTTCCGGGCCGGCATAGCGGCGGCACTGGACGATGGGGCCGAGTTCCTCTGGCTCATGGATGACGACGGCATGCCGTCGGACAACGATTGCCTGGAACGCCTGCTGGCGACGGCGGTCCGGACGGGCGCCGACATCGTCGGCCCGCTGTCGATCGATCCGGAGGAGCCGGAGCGGCTGAGCTTTCCCGTCCGGCTGGAGGGGCGCACGCGCTTCCTGGTGCGCGAGGTGGAGGACCGGCCGGTGATCAACGGCTTCGCCCACCTGTTCAACGGCGTGCTGGTCCGGGCGTCCCTCTTCCACCTGGTCGGCCTGCCCGACGAGCGCCTGTTCATCCGCGGCGATGAGGTGGAGTTCCTCTATCGCGCCCGCCGCCACGGGGTATCGGTGATGATCGACACGGCCGCACGCTTCCTGCACCCCAGCACCAAGAGCGAGATCCACCCGATCCTGGGGGGCGCCTTCTACGCCGTCGTGCCCGGGTCGGAGATGAAGCGCTATTACCAGTTCCGCAACCGCGGCCACATCTTCCGGTCCTACGGCATGTGGAGCTGGCTGGCCGCCGACGTGGTGCGCTACGGCACCTACTATCTGATCAACCGGCGGCTCGATATCGGCGGCTTCACGCGCTGGGCGACGACGACCTGGAAGGGCGTCCGTGGGGATTTCAGCCCATGGCGGCCCTGATGGACCGCACCGCCACGGTCATCGGCGGCCCGCCGCCCGGCCTGCGCCACGACATGGCCGAGCTGTGGCGGCACCGCGGCCTCTTCGCCATGCTGGTCTGGCGCATCCTGGCGGTGCGCTACAAGCAGACGCTGATCGGTTCGGCCTGGGCGGTGCTGCAGCCCTTCATCCTGATGCTGGTCTTCACCGTCTTCTTCGGCTGGCTGGTGCGCATCCCCAGCGACGGCATGCCCTATCCGCTCTTCTTCTTCACCGGCCTGTGGATGTGGACCTTCGTCAGCCAGGCATTCCTCGCCGGGGCGGGGGCGGTGGTGGCGAACGGGCACATCGTCTCCAAGGTCTATTTCCCCCGCGCCCTGCTGCCGGCCGCGACCGTGGCGGCCAGCGTCGTGGACTTCCTGGTGGGGCTGCCGGCGCTGGTGGCGCTGATGGCCTGGTACGGCGTGGTGCCCGGCTGGGGGCTGGCCGCTTTCCCGCTGGCACTGGCGGTGGCCGGCATCATGGGGCTGGGGCTGGCGCTCTGGTTCTCGGCGCTCTGGGTCTTCTACCGCGACACCGCCTACCTGCTGCCCTTCCTGGCGCAGCTCTGGATGTTCGCCAGCCCGGTGATCTACCCGGCGTCGCTGGTCGAGCCGGAATGGCGGGCGGTCTTCGCCCTGAACCCGATGGTCGGGATCATCGACGCCACGCGCTGGGCCTTCGCCGGCGGCCCGGCGCCCGACCCGGGGCTGCTGGCGATCTCGGCCGTCGCGGCGCTGCTGGTGCTGGTGACGGGCTACGTCTTCTTCCGCCGGCGCGAGCCGCTGTTCACCGATCACGCCTGAGGAGGATCATGGCCGCCGTCACGCTCCATGGCATCGGCAAGCGCTACCGCCTGGACGACCAGCGCCACCGCAGCAGCCTGGCGGAGCAGCTGCAGAAGCGCCTCGCGCGCCTGGCCGGCCGCCCTGCGCCACCGCCCGAGGTCGCGGCGGACAGCGAGTTCTGGGCGCTGCGCGGCGTTGACCTGGAGGTGCGCGAGGGCGAGGTGCTGGGCATCCTCGGCCGCAACGGCTCGGGCAAGAGCACCCTGCTGAAGATCCTGGCCCGGATCACGCCGCCGACCGAGGGCACGGCCGTCCTGCGCGGCCGGGTGGCGGCGCTGCTGGAGGTCGGCACCGGCTTCCACCCCGACCTCACCGGGCGCGAGAACGTCTATCTGAACGGCGCCATCCTTGGCCTGTCGCGGCGCGAGATCGCGGGGCGGATGGAGGAGATCGCCGACTTCGCCGAGATCGGCCGCTTCCTGGACATGCCGGTGAAGCACTATTCCAGCGGCATGTTCCTGCGGCTGGCCTTCGTGGTGCTGGCGCACATGGACGCGGAGATTCTGCTGATCGACGAGATCACGGCGGTCGGCGACAAGGGGTTCGAGCGCAAGTCGCTGGCGAAGCTGCGCGAGATGGTCGGCAGCGGCCGCACCGTCCTCTACATCAGCCACGACATGCACGCCGTCCGGTCCTTGTGCGACCGCTGCGTAGTGCTGGACGGCGGGCGGCTGCGCGACCAGGGCGACGTCGACCGCTGCATCCGGGTCTACGAGATGCTCTGCGCCCGGGGCCCCCTGGCGCCCGACCGCCGCGCCGCCGGCTGAGGCCCGCCCCTCTTACTCGGCGGAACGCTGGCCGACGCGGCGCTTCGTCGTCCGCGGCCCCGGATCGGCGGCCCGGAAGGCGCGTGCCGCCTCGGTCAGCGCGCTCGGCATCGCCGGGGCTGCTCCCCTGGGCACTGTCGCCTCGATCCGCTCGAAGGTCGCCAGCGCCTGCCCGACCACCTGGTCCATGTTGTAGTAGCGGTATGTGGCCAGCCGGCCGACGAACCAGACGTCCGGCGTCGCGTCCGCCAGCGCCTGGTAGCGGCGGTAGAGCTCGGCGTTGGCGGGGTTCGGCACGGGATAGTAGGGATCGCCCTCGTCCGAGGGGTACTCGTAGGTCAGGCTGGTGCGCGGATGCTCCTGCCCGGTCAGGTGCTTGTACTCGGTCACCCTTGTGTAGTCGTGGTCCTGCGGGTAGTTCACCACCGCCACCGGCTGGTGCCACTCCGTCCCCAGGGTCACGTGGCGGAAGGTGAGCGACCGGTAGGGCAGCCGGCCGAAGCGGTGGTCGAAGAACTCGTCCACCGGCCCGGTGAAGATCACGCGGTGGTGCGGCACCAGTTCCTGAACCTCGCGGTAGTCAGCCTGCAGCATGATCTTGATGTTCGGATGGTCCAGCATGCGCTGGAACATGCGGGTGTAGCCCTCGGCCGGCATGGCCTGGTGGCGGTCGCCGAAGTAGCGGTCGTCGCGGTTGGTCCGGACCGGCACCCGGGCCGTGACCGACCGGTCGAGCTGGGAGGGATCGACGCCCCATTGCTTGCGCGTATAGCCGCGGAAGAACTTCTCATAGAGGTCTCTGCCGACGCGCGAGACGACCACGTCCTCCGAGGTGCGGACCTCCTCGACAGGCTCGGCCCGCGCGGCGAAGAACCCCTCCAGCTCGTCCGAGGTCAGGTTCAGCCCGTAGAGGCGGTTGACCGTATCGAGGTTGATGGGGATCGGCAGCAGCTGCCCCTCCACCTGCGCCAGCACCCGGTGCTCATAGGGCCGCCAGTCGGTGAAGCGCGACAGGTAGGCGAAGACCTGGTCCGAGTTGGTGTGGAAGATGTGCGGGCCGTAACGGTGGACCAGAATGCCGGCGGCATCGTACGCGTCATAGGCGTTGCCCGCGATGTGCGGCCGGCGGTCGACCACCAGCACCCGGTCGCCGCGCTCGCGCGCCAGCCGCTCCGCCAGCACGCTGCCGGCGAATCCGGCCCCCACCACCAGCCAATCGAACACGGGCCGCCCTCCTTGCCGCAAAGCTGCGGTGGAGAAACAATGTAAATCCGCATTTATGTGGGGTGCCGAGGGGGTAGAGGCCGATCTTCCGTCTAGTCGGCGCCTTGGCCGCGCTCTTCGATAGTCGATGGAGATGCGCCCAGCCGCCAAACTGCCGCGCAAACGAGGCACTACACCGCATATCAGCGGATTCCGCTTGAGCGGGGGCCGTCGAGGCGCCACATGCGCCTTCGCCAAGGCGCCGGGATGACCATCATGAAATACAGATGCACCATTGAGGTGGAGGTCGAGGCCGAGGATTTCCGGGCCGTCGCCGAGATCGAGACGCGCCTCAAGGAGATCGCCCGTTCCTTCCAGGACGTCGCGACCGGCTACCAGATCCTTATCCGTGAGATGCGGCGGCGCTGACGCCCGCCGGGACAATCGCCATGAGTCTGAGACGAACCGTCAAGGCGACGTTGACCATCGACGTCGATCCTGCCGACTACACCGAACTCGGCCTGATCGAGCAGCGCGTGCGCGCCGCCGTCGCCGAGCTGCACGCGCAGGACGTTTCCGCCGAGCACCGCATCTTCGGCCGCCGCACGCCGCGCCATGAGAAGGCGGGCGAGCCCCGCGCCTTCCGGCACAGCACGGGGGCGCTGCGGCGGTCGGGATCGTGAGGGAGGCCGGCCACGCCGCCGCCCGTTCCCAGGCCGACGCCACGCTGGGCCTGCTGCGCGACCTGATGCGCCTCGACCGCTCGATCAGCGTGCGCGAGGCGGTCGTGCTGCTGCTGACCGGGCTCAACCCAGGCCTCAGCCTCAGCGAGATCGCCTGGGAGATGGAGGAGCCGCCCTACGCCGCCACCCGCGCCGTCGCCACCCTGTCGCGGCTCGGCGAGGCGGCGGTGGGCGAGGGGCTGCTGCGCGTCGTCCCCTGCCCCCGCAACCGCCGCATCCGTCAGGTCTTCCCGACTGAGTCCGGCCGCCGGCTGCTGGCGGCGCGGGGCATCGCCCCCACCGGCCGCCGCGCCGCCTGAAACATCAGTGAACCGCTCAAGGCAAAGACGAGAGAAGTGCCGACACGATTGCCGAATAGCAAAATGCAAGTCCTGGTACAGGGAAAATCCGTCGATATAGGTATGATGTTCCGTCTATGCCGGACTACAGAACGTTATAACATCATACACTAATGACTTCGTGACATCCGTGCGGCGGCCGGTCCAGAAAGCGACCTTGCCGAATATTCATGGCTTGGCCGTTCCGGCCATCTTCCGCTGAACAGGATGTGATTCCGAATGAAGCGCATGCTTAGTCCGCGCCGTCTCCTCGCGGGGACGGCCTTCGTCGCCCTGGCCTCCTCCGGGATGCTGGCGGCCGGCATCGCCGCCGCCCAGGAGACCGGCGGCGTCGAGGAGATCGTGGTCACCGGGTCGCGCATCGCGCGCGACAACGCCACCGCCCCCACCCCGCTTCAGGTGGTGGGCGAGGAGGCGCTGCAGGCGCGCGGCACGACCAACGCCGCCGACTATCTGAACCAGCTGCCCTCGCTGGGTGTGCCGACTGTCTCCCAGACCAACTCCAACTTCACCACCACGGCCGCCGGCCTGAACCTGATCAACCTGCGCAACCTCGGCACCGAGCGGACGCTGGTCCTGGTCAACGGCCGCCGCCACGTGGGCGGCACCGGCGGCAGCAACGCCGTCGACATCAACTCCATCCCGACCGACCTGGTGGAGCGCATCGAGATCGTCACCGGCGGCGCCTCGGCCGTGTACGGCTCCGAGGCCGTGGCCGGCGTCGTGAACTTCATCCTGAAGGACGATTTCGAGGGCGCCGAGGTCAACGCCCAGTACGGCATCACCGGCGAGGGCGACGGCGAGAACGCCCATGCCAGCGCCAGCGTCGGCGCCAACGTGGCGGACGGCCGCGGCAACGTCGCGCTGAACATCGTCTACGACAAGACCAAGCCGATCTGGTCGCGCAACCGCGAGCTCTCCGCCGTCGACACCACGATGAGCGGCACCGGCGCCATCCGCCGCCCGGCCTTCAGCGCCTACGGCGCCGGCGGCCAGTTCTATGTCGGCGACTTCGCGCTGAACCCGGACGGCACGCCGTTCCGCAGCGTCGTGAACGGCTACAACCGCAACCAGGACCGGCTGATCCAGGTGCCGACGGAGCGCTACCTGCTCTCCACCATGGCGCATTACGACGTGACGGAGAGCCTGCGCTGGTTCTTCGAGGGCTCCTACGCCCGCACCGAGGCGCGCTCCAACGCCGAGCCGATCGCCTTCGGCGACAACACGACGCTGGGCGTGGCGCCCGACGCGCCGATCCTGAACATCCCGGTCACCAACCCCTTCATCCCGCAGGCGCTGCGCTCGCGCCTGCCGGCGGACCAGGAGGAGATCTTCTTCTCCCGCCGCTTCGTCGAGTTGGGCGACCGCGTCTCCGACGTGACCCGCCAGACCTTCCGCTTCACCACCGGCTTCGACGGCGCCATCGGCGAGACCGGCTTCGACTGGAACGCCTACTACGGCCTCGGCCGGGTGACGGAGGACCAGGAGAGCGGCGGCGTCTTCAACGTGCAGCGCATGCAGGAGGCGCTGGACGCCATCCCCGGCCCGAACGGCACGGCGGTGTGCCGCGACGCGACCGCCCGCGCGCTGGGCTGCGTGCCGATCAACCTGTTCGGCGCGGGTGCGGCGACCGGGGCCGGCCTGGACTACGTCCGCGCCAGCTCCACCTACGACGCCACGGTCGAGCAGCAGACCGCCGGCTTCAGCGTCACCGGCAAGCCCTTCGCCCTGCCGGCCGGCGATCTGGGCGTCGCGGCGGGCGTGGAGTGGCGCAAGGAGTCGAGCGACACCAATTTCGACCCGCTGACCCTGGCCGGCCTGTCCTCGGGCAACCAGGCGGCGGCGACCCGCGGCGGCTACGACGTGTGGGAGGGCTTCGCCGAGATCAACGTCCCGATCCTGTCCGGCCTGCCCTTCGTCGAGTATCTGGGCGTCAACGGCGCCGCCCGCTATTCCGACTACAGCACGGTCGGCGGCATCTGGAGCTACGAGGCGGCGGCGGAGTACCAGCCGATCACCGACGTGCGCTTCCGCGGCAGCATCTCCCGCGCCGTCCGCGCGCCCAACATCGCCGAGCTGTACGACCCGGCGCAGCAGACCTTCGAATCGGTGAACGATCCCTGCGCCGGCGTCAGCGCCACCGCGCAGGACCCGGTCTCGGTCAACTGCCGCAACACGCCGGGCATCCGCGAGGCGCTGGCCCGCGGCGGCTTCAACCCGACCGAGGCCGATCTCGCCTCCATCCCGGGCTTCAACTCGGGCAACCCGGAGCTCGACGCGGAGAAGGCCGACACCTTCACCGTGGGCGCCGTCTTCACGCCGACCTTCGTCAGCGGGCTGACCGTCTCGGCCGACTTCTGGAACATCAAGATCAAGGACGCCATCCAGGGCATCGCCCGGCAGACGGCGGTCAACCAGTGCGTGGCGCAGCAGCCCTACCCGGGCAACATCTTCTGCTCCACCATCCGGCGCGACCCCGCCACCGGCCTGATCACCGGGCTGGACCTGAAGCAGCAGAACGTGGCCACGCAGAAGGCGCGCGGCGTCGACCTGCAGCTGGACTACACCGCCAACCTGACCGACTTCGGGGTGCCCGGCGAGTGGGGCAGCCTGAACTTCAACCTGGTCGGCACCTATCTCGACAAGAACGCCAGCACGGCCTACGCCGGGGCGGAGCCGATCGAGTTCGCCGGGTCGGTCGGCTACAGCCGCTACAAGGCCAACCTGCGGACCACCTGGGACAACGGCCCGCTGAGCCTGACCTACAATGTCCGCTATCTCAGCCCGGCCAACATCGACAACGAGTCGGAGTTCACCAACAACCGCATCCCGACCCTGTTCTATCAGGACGTCCAGGTACGGTACGACGTGACGGAGGGCGCGTCGGTCTATGCCGGCGTGAACAACCTGATGGACCGCAAGCCGCCGCTGATCTCCTCGCCCTTCCCGGTGGCGATCACGGGTACCGAGACGGCCGCCGACGTCTACGATCCCGTCGGCCGCTTCTTCTACGCGGGCATCCGGGCGAAGTTCTGAGCCTGGACCGGCAGGCATGCCGACACCCCCGGCCCGGCCACGGGCCGGGGGTTTTTCCTTGGCCGGCCAGAGGGGTTGGGCGGCCGGGCGCCATCCCGTCCGACAGGCGGATCGGCTCCTGGGCCGGCTTCAAGATCTCCATTCGGGTCGCCGCTGTGGAGACCTTTGACCGTAGAGGGCTGCCAGGTGATGCCGCCACGGGGCGCCTTCACCCCCATCTGCTCCGGACGCGCGGCGATGTCGCGCGAACTGAGACTGGGATCGGCGCCCCTGGAGCTCCGAACTGAACGGTACCTTCGCGACACCGCCGTTGCCGGCTCAACTCCCGTTCAGCAAGGTTTCCGTTTCGCGCCGGATGGTCTCGTAGCATTCGCACGAGGCCGCCTCCAGGCGTGACCGGTCGATGACCGTCACGGTGCCCCGGCCCTGCTCGATGGCACCAGCTTTCTCCAGGGTGCCCACCGCCAGCGTCACGCCGGCGCGGCGCACGCCCAGCATCATGGCGATGAACTCGTGGGTGATCGACATGCGGTCCTCATGAACCCGGTCATGCATCATCAGCAGCCAACGCGCCAGCCGCTCGTCCAGCCCGTGCCGGGCGTTGCAGGCGGCGACTTGGCTGGTCTGGATGCTCATCGAGAGGGCGGAGCGCAGCACGGCCGTCGGAAGCGGGCCGCCCCGCGCCATCTCCGCCCGCAGATCGTTGGCCGTCATGCGCAGCGCCCGGCCGGGCACCTGCACCATCGCCTCGACGGGGCTGGTCTGGCCGCCCAGCGCCACGGCGAAGCCGACCACCCCCTCGCGGTCGATCAGCCCGACCTCGATCTCCTGGCCGCCGTCCAGCAGGGCCAGCTGCGAGACGACCCCCGCCTCCACGAAGTAGACATAAGTAATGGGCTCCCCGGCCTCGTGCAGGATCTTACGGAGCGGCAGCTCCACGGGCTCAAGGCGCCTGGCGAGGTCGTCACGCACTTCTGGCGGCAGAGCTGCCAGCAGACGGTTTTGGGGTGTCTTGGACAGGTTGGACGACGCCACGGGCGCGCTCCCTCGAACAATGTGGCGGGAGCGCAGGCATCTCTCAGCCGTCTTCGGCCGGATCGAGTCCTTGAAGACGATCAATAGAACATGGGTACTCTGAAGACCTTCCTCAATAAATCTTTAGCGCCAAGGATGGGCTGGCGGACGCGTTGCCGGTGGAGTCAATTCCCGCCTGCCGCGGGATTTACCTGAAGCTGTCCGCTTCGCCAGCCGGCCGACGGCCCTTCGAGCATGGCGGCGATCTCCCGCTTCAGCACTTCCAGGTCGAACGGCTTTTCCAGGATCGGGGCGTCGCCCGGCGGCAGCTCCTCCGGATAGCAGCCGGTCACCCAGATGAAGGGAACGCCGGTGGCGCGCAGCGCGTAGGAGAGAAGGCAGGCCGGCCCATCGGCGAGGTGATGGTCGAGCAGGACCAGGTCGGGACAGGACGCGTTGATTTCAACCAAGGCGCGGGACACGCTCGGCACCGGCCCCAAAGCCTCCAAGCCCATGTCCCGCAGAATGGCGGCGTGGACCATGCCCTGCAGGGTATCGTTCTCAACCACCAGGACACGCGGGCTCATCGGCTTTCCCCCTCAGACCGAACACAGTCTCGGCGAAGAGGAGGGCAGCGTCTGTACGATGATGCACACTACAACAGTGAACGTTGGAAATCTCCGGAAGTCCACACCGCCTGGAGCTTCAGCGGTGCCTTGATCCGTCCCGGTCAACGGCCATCATCAACTGCCGAACTACGGACTCCGCCTTGCGGATGCTTGGAAAGCAGCGGCCGTCCAGCTTGCCGGCTTCCGACGAGGCCGTGAAGAAGCGGTAGCCGGCCCCCTCGCGGACCAGCACGCACCGATCCATCGCCTCCGCTCCTCCAGCAGCACCACCGAATTCGGGAGATAACCTGACCGTCCTCCCTCAGTTCGGTACGTCACCGCACCGATACCGCTCCTGCGCCGCCCTGCCCCTTTCGAGCGCGGCCCACCTTGGCGCTGCTGTCGATCCCGCGCCGGGCGATGCGCGGACGGATGTGACGGCGCACCAGAGCGGCCCGGCAGCGGTTCGGCGTGGAACCTACACGCCTATTCACAATCTAACTGTCCCGTAGCCGCCGCAGCAGCGCGAACTCGCCGCAGCGCGAGTGCACCTCGAGTACGCCAAGGGGACGCCCGGTTCCCGGTGCCAGGATGGTGATCAGATCGCCCCGAGAGAGCAGATACGCCGCGTCGAGCACCTCGGTGTGGTGGAGCCGCAACTCGGCTGTGCTCCAGCGCTGTCCAGCTGGTGTCGTGCAGTCCAGGTGAAGGCCGGCTATACGGTTGTCGGGCATCGGCGTTCCTCGGCGTCACCACCGGTCCAGCGCCGCCGTTGAAGGCGGCGGTGTGATCGGCCACATGGCGGCTTACGGAACCGCCAACTCACCCGGCGTCAGCAATCCGCGGATGGGCCCGGCGATGTCGCCCGGCGACAGCACCGCCGTGGCGACCTGGTACAGCAGCGGCGCGAAGAGATGGTAGTTGCGGCGGTGGATCAGAGTGACGCGGAGGGGCGAGCCGCCCATCGCCCGCGCCGCCGCCAGCCCGCCGAAGCCGCCGCCGACGATGACCACATGGGGACGGCCATCGACCGGTGCCGGCGTGAGATCCACCGGGGTCATGATCCGCCCCCATCGGCCCCGTCATCCGCATGTCAGTCCCCGGACTTGCCGCCGTCTCCGATGGGGCGGGCGTAGCGCGGTTCCTCGTCCGACTGGGCCGGATCGACATCGCCCGCGTGCCGGCGGCCCGTGTCTCCGCCCTGGCGCGCCCGGGTGGCATGGCCCTGCGGCGTCGAGGAAAGCCCCGCCACCTGCCCTTCGGCATTCTTGCGCAGAGGATCGTCCGGGACGCGCGCGCCGTCGCCCAGCCCTTCCGACTCCGCTTTCCGTTCCTCGGCCATCCTATCCTCCTTCGCTGCGGGGTGCCTTCAACCGCAGCCCCCGGGTTTCGTCCCGATCCATCAGGGCGGCACGGTCAAGGCCCCGCCGACTCCACCCGCAGCAGGGCGAGCCTCTGCTCCGACCCGCCCGTAGCTTCCGACAGGCCGGCGAGGCCCCGCTCGGCCGTGTCGACACCGGCGCGCCACCGATGGAGGAGCGAGGCGGCGGCGAAGTCGAACATCTTGGCGCCGACCCGCTGGTCCGGCCGGTGCACCAGATGCAGTAGACGCACCGGGCTCTCCGGGCCGGTGTCCGGCGGCAGGTCGGCGAGATCGGCCGCGATCCCGGGCAGCGCACGGATCTCGGCCGGCAGCGCCGCCGCCAGCCGCCGCAGCCGGCGGCGCTCGTCGAGGCGGTGCCGGGCCTGTATGATCGCGGCGTGCGTCTGGCTGGCGAAGAACAGGTCGAGATTGCGGTCCTGCGCCGCCGGCAGGGTCCGCGGGTGCCCCTCGGGACGGAACAGGTCGACGGCAATGCAGAGCAGCCCGTCCTCCGCCCCGTCCAGCACGGCGCCCAGCGGCAGGTTGGCCGAGAAGCCGCCGTCGCCGTACAGGCGTCCCCCGATCTCGACCGGTGGAAAGGCCGGGAGGAACGCGGAGCTGGCGAGGATGTGATCGATCGTCAGCCGCGTCTCGCGATTGTCGAAGCGGACCTCGCCGCCGTTCTCCAGGTCGGTGGCGACGATGGTCAGGCGGGTCGGCCCGGCGTTCAGCCGCTCGAAGTCCACCAGTTCGGCCAGGGATGCCCGCAACGGCCCGAGGTCGAACAGCGCCGGAAAGGCGGGGGAGCCGGGGATGGCCGCGGTGAGCCCGGCCAGGTTGGGCGCGAAGAAGCCGGGTCGGCCCATCATCATGGTCCAGGCCATCCCGATGGCCGCCGCGGCGTCCCGGGCGGCCCCGCCCGGCAGCAGCGGCATGCCCGCCAAACCCAGCGAGCCCGCCGGTTCGGCGGCGCGGTTCCAGAAATGGCGCAGCCGCTCCACCCGCCGTCCCGGCGGGTTGCCGGCGATGATGGCACCGTTGACGGCACCGGTGGAGGTGCCGGCGATGTGGCCGGGCTCGATGCCGGCCGCCTCCAGCCGTTCCCAGGCGCCGGCCTGGAAAGCGCCGAGCGCGTTGCCGCCGGAGAGGACCAGGGCGACCGCCATTCCCTAACCTCCACCCGCCCGGCGCCAGGCGGCGATGCCCAGCGGCAGGGCCAGCAGCCCCAACAGCGCCAGGCTGGGCACGCCGCTCCGGTTCCAGCCGCGGTCCCAGCCGCCGTTCACCCGGTGCCGGTCGTGCATGGGCTCGAAGATGGCGCCGCTGGTCGGTGCCGCCGGCGCGTCCGCCAGGAAGCCGTAGTTCAGCGCCCGGCCGTTGACGCGGGTCATCAGGGCCGGCGCCAGCCGCTTGAGCGCGATCCCCAGCCGCCCGGCGCCGCCGACGATCAGCTCGGCCCGGGGGCGCCGGACCAGGCCGACCACCGCCTCCGCCATCTTCTCCGGCGCGTAGACCGGCGGCGCCGCGCGCACCCGGTGATGGCTGTAGTTGGCGGCGTGCTGGAAGAAGGGCGTGTCGATGACGGAGGGCAGCACGGTGCAGACATGGATGTGCCGCTGGTCCAGCAGTTCTTGCCGCAGCGCCTCGCCAAAGCCGCGCACGGCGAACTTGCTGGTGGCGTAGGCGGTGGAGTCGGGCTTGGCCAGCCGCCCGACGATGGAGGCGTTGTTGATCAGCATGCCCCGGCCTCGCGCCCGGAAATGCGGCATGACCGCCCGGGCGCCGTAGACATAGCCCAGCAGGTTCGTCTCGATGACCCTGTTCCAGGCGTCGGAGGGCAGGTCCTCGAAGCGCCCGAAGATGCCGACGCCGGCATTGTTGAACCAGACATCGACATGGCCAAACCGCGCCAGGGCCTCCTGGAACAGGCGCTGGACGGCCCGCTCGTCGGTGGTGTCGGTGGGAATGGCGACGGCGTCGGCGGCACCCGCCTCCAAGCACTCGCGCGCCACCTCCTCCAGCCGGTCCGCCCGGCGGGCGGCCAGCGCCAACCGCGCTCCGCGCCGGGCGAAGGCATGGGCGGTGGCGCGGCCGATGCCGCTGGAGGCACCGGTGACGACGACGACGAGGCTCCGCATCAGGACGCCCCGGGTATGGTCGCGGTGGCGGCTCGGCGGACCTTGGCGGGCATGGGGCGCTCCTGCTTCTGATGGCCGGCCCGACGGGGGGGGCGGCCTTGTGTGCAGCGCAACCACCGACCTGGCGGAGCGTTCCATGCCGCGAACGTGCGGCATCGCGCCGTACCGGCTTCTACTGGGCGCTCTTTCCGCTGTGCCTGCTGCTGCCGGGCACCGCGCGGATGTTCCCCGTCACGGAATGGATCATCGCCTCGACGCCGCTGATCCTGTGCGTCGCCGGCTACGCCCTGGTGCGTACGGGAATGATCGGCCGCTCGGCCGGGCGAGGAGGTGCCCCCCTCACCCGGGGACGCCCTTAGCGCCGGCTGCCGGCCCCGCCCGATCCCCGCCGGCGCCCCGGCGGGGTCGGCAGCGGCGCCTCCCCGGCGATGCCGACGGTGCCGCGCGCCACCAGCCGGGACAGGATCGCCGGATCGACGGCGACGCGCAGATGGGCATGGCCGTCCTCGTCGGTGCGCGCCAGCACCTCGGCCTCGGCATGCACCCGGGCCAGCGCCTCGCCGTCCGACAGGTCGACATCCAGCTCCACCACCTCGCGCCCGCCGCGCAGCAGCCGGTCGATGCGGCCCAGCAGGTCCTCCAGCCCTTCGCCCGACTTGGCGGAGACTACGGCGAAGCGCTCGTCGCGCAACGCCCGGCCGGTGAGCGCGGCGCGGCCCTCCGCGTCCAGCAGGTCGATCTTGTTGGCGACCTCGACCAGCCGCCGGTCGGTTTCCGGGTCGATGCCCAGCTCCCGCAGCGTCGCCTCGACGTCGGCCTTCTGCGCCTCGGTCTCCGGCGAGGCGGCGTCGCGGACATGCAGGATCAGGTCGGCCGCCTGCACCTCCTCCAGCGTCGCCCGGAAGGCCTCCACCAGCCCGTGCGGCAGGCCGGAGATGAAGCCGACCGTGTCCGACAGCACCGCCGTGCGTCCGCTGGGCAGGCGCACGCCGCGCATGGTCGGGTCCAGCGTGGCGAAGAGCTGGTCGGCCGCCAGCACCGCCGCACCCGACAGCCGGTTGAACAGCGTGGACTTGCCAGCGTTGGTGTAGCCGACCAGCGCCACGACGGGATCGGCCGCCTTCTGGCGGGCGCGGCGGTGCAGGGTGCGGGTGCGGCGCACCTGGCCGAGCTCGCCCTTGAGCTTGGTGATGCGGTCGGCGATCAGCCGCCGGTCGGTCTCCAGCTGGCTCTCGCCGGGGCCGCCCAGGAAACCGTAGCCGCCTCGCTGGCGCCCGAGATGGGTCCAGGAGCGCACCAGCCGCGAGCGCTGGTAGCTGAGCGAGGCGAGCTCCACCTGCAGCCGGCCCTCGCGGGTGCGGGCGCGCTCGCCGAAGATCTCCAGGATCAGCGCGGTGCGGTCGATGACCTTGGCGTTCCAGGCGCGCTCCAGGTTGCGCTGCTGCGCCGGGCTCAGCGGATGGTCGATGAGGACGAGATCGATCGGCTGGGCCTCGGGCCCGTCGCCGCGGACCATATCGGCGATGCGGCGCACGGTGCCGCTGCCCAGCAGGGTGGCGGCGGTCGGCCGGTCCAGCCGCAGCGTCTCGGCATGCGCCACGCGAAGCCCGATCGCCTCGGCCAGGCTGACGGCCTCCTTCAGCGCCGCCTCGGGACTGCGGGGGCCCGTGCCGTCGCCGGGCAGGACGGGGTGGAGGATGATCGCGCGGCCCGAGGGGCCCCGCTCGGTCTTCAGCAGTCTCGCCATGGCGTGTCCTCTTGGATCCTCGCCGCCGGCCGCTCGGTGCCGGCGTGAGGACTGCAACAGGCCCCACCCGGCATGGTTCGCGTCCTACCGCAGATTTGCGAAGTATCGGGGCACGATTGCGGAGCGGCCCTGTTGGCGGGGTTTGCGGCCGGCCGGAATGCCGGCGCTCGCCCGGGGAAGGCATGGACTTGAGCGACAGCATTCCGGCGGGAAAACGCACAGGGCACGGCGCCACCGTCGCGCGGGCGTCCTGCGTCGGCCGGCGGGCTGGCGTCCCGGCCACCCTGGCGCTGGTGGCGGCAATGGCATTCGGGGAGGCGGGAATGGCGGCGGAGGGTGCCACGGAAGGACGGCTGGAGGCCCGCCCGCCCTCGGCGGCGCCGGCCACGCCCGGCTTTGGCCCCGGGACCCACGAACTCGGACTCGACAAGGAACGCGACGGGCTGGTCTATGTCCCGGCTTCGGCGCCGGCGGACCGTCCCGCGCCGCTGGTTCTGCTCCTGCATGGGGCGGGCGGCAACGCCGAGGGCATGCTGGCCCTGCTGCGCGACGCGGCCGACCACGCGGGTGCCGTCCTGCTGATCCCGGAGTCCCGCCGGCAGAGCTGGGACTTCATCGTGCGGAGCTATGGGCCCGACGTGGCCTTCATAGACCTGGCGCTGGAGACGGTCCTCGCCAAGCGCCGCGTCGATCCCGCCCGCATCGCCGTGGCGGGGTTTTCCGACGGCGCCTCCTACGCCCTGTCGTTGGGGCTAATCAACGGCGACCTGTTCAGCCACGTCCTGGCCTTCGCCCCGGGCTTCATGGCGCCCACCGATCTCACCGGCCGGCCGGCCGTCTACGTCTCGCACGGGGTGCAGGACGCGGTCCTGCCGATCGACCGCTGCAGCCGCCAGCTGGTGCCCCGGCTGGAGCAGGCCGGCTACCGCGTGCGCTACCGCGAGTTCACCGGCGGCCACGCGGTCCCGCCCGACATCGCCCGGGAAGGCATGACGTTCATGCTGACGGAATGAGGGATCCGGTCAGCGCCAGGACATCGGCAGCTCGCGGCGACCCGGATCAGCTCCTGGACGCGCACCGGCCGGCCGCCCAGCCGGTAGCAGGGGACGGCCCTAGCTTCGCCCGCCGCCGCCTCCGAGACGGCGGCCGCGCCCTGCCGTCAGTCCGCCGCCGCCGGAATCCTGTCCGCCGGGTGCAGGCGGATGAGGGAGCGCAGCTTGTGCCGCAATGCGTCGGCCGCCTTCTCGATGTCGGCGCGGTCGTTCGGCTCCTGCACCGCGCGCAGCCCGGCGGCCGCGATCATGTCCGCGTGCCGCTGCAAGGCCCGGCGCTGCTGCGGGGTGCGGACATGCTCGGCCAAGCGGGCGATGGCACCCAGCAGGTGGATGACGACAGCCGGCTGGCCGCCGCCGGCTTGGCGGATCTGGTGGAAGGCGGCGTCCAGGATGCCGTCGAAGCCGGTGCTGTCGCCCAGTACCCGCATCGTGCCGTCGGCATCGCGCATCACCGCGACGGGCAGCTGCTTGGCCATCAGCCGCGCCAGCGCGCCGCGCAACCGGTCGATCACCGCCGTGGCCGTGTTCGGGTCGTTGATCCCCGGCGACAGGGCCCGCAATGCGATGTCCACCAGATGGCGGATCGGGAACTCCAGATCCTGCGTCGGCGTCCGCTGCCGGCCGATGGCTACGGCGCGGCGCACGGCCGCCTCCAGCTCGGGGGTCAGCGCCTCGGCCGGATGGACCAGCGCCAGCCAGCCCTCCCGGCACATGAAGGCGCCGGCGCGGTAGTCGAAGCGCACCAGCGCCCCGGCCTCGCGTGCGGCGGCGGCCAGATCCCTGTACTCGATGGACTGGACGTACCCCTCCTGGTCGGACCGCACCAGCGCGGAGCGTTCCAGCAGATCGTCGGGCGCCATCGCCGCCTCATCGGGCTCGTCCGCCGCCTCACCGGCGGGCGGCAGCGTGGCGATGAAGGCTTCCAGCTCGCCGGCGACGCGGGCGATGACGGTCTCGGCCACGATCAGCCGGGCGATCAGCCCCAGGAACAGCACCACGACCATGATGCAGAGCAGGGCCAGCGCCACGCCCAGCGCCACTGCCGGCTGCGGCACGTCCGCCGGACTCATTCCCTTCTCGATGGAGCGCAGGACGATGAGGCAGTAGACGGCCGTCAGCACGAAGATGCCGATCGCCAGTTGCGCCCGGACATCGCTGGTATAGGTGCGCACCAGACGCGGGCCGAACTGGTTGGCAGCCAGCGACAGCACCACCATGGTGATCGAGAAGACCACGCCCGCCATCGAGATCAGGGCGGTGGTAAGCGCCGTCAGCAGGTTCTGCGCGTCCTCTCCCGTGCCGCCGGCGAGCAGCCAGCCGCGGAGGCCGCCCTCCCCGGTCGTGGCGCTGGGGACCCGCAGCATCAGCGAGGCGAGCGCCACGGCGGCCAGCCCCATGATCATCGGCAGCGGCCAGAGGCTGGTCCGCAGAGACTCCCACAGATTGCGCAGCCTGTCGCTCATCGGACCGTCTCCCCCGCCGCCAAGGATGGCGTGCGCCAGTCAGAACAGGCCGGTGGACGGAAGGTGTCCCGACAGCGCGCGCGCCGGGCCTCACAGGGGCCGGGTCCCGCTTCCAGCGCCCGTGGGGTGACGAGTGCGAATACTACCTTCCAATCTAACGGCCCTTTGAGCATGTGTTCGGCGTTAGAGCAGAAAAGCGCCCGACACTACTTGGAGGACATGTTGATTTCCCGGATGTGCCCGCAACACACCCACCCCAGAAATCAGCCTTCCGTTCCCATGAGCCCCTTCAGACTCCTTTAAGAGCGTCCACGGGCATCACTGCCGCAGCTTTCAGCGCTGGAACGCCGCCGGCCGCCATGGCCGACAGTACCGCCAGAGGCAGGGCCCAACCGACGATGGCCCCGTCCGGGGCGGCCATCCAGCCCGTCAAGGCCGGCAGCACGGCGAGGGCGAGCGTTGCGGCCAGTACGCCCAAGGCCCCACCGATGAGGCTCAGGACGCCGCTCTCCAGCAGTATCTGCAGCGCGATCTGCCACCGCGTCGCCCCGAGCGCCAGACGCAGGCCGATCTCCGCCCGGCGCTGCGTGACGCTCAGCCACGTCGCGGCAAGCACGCCGGCGGCACCGAGCGCTGCGGACACGGCTACGAACAGGTTGGACAAGCCGGCCAGCAGCTGAGCGCGGCGGGCCTGGATGGCGCCGCTCCGCAGCATCGCCAGCGTCTCGGCCTCGTTCCGTTGTCCCGGCCGCAGACCATGGGCCTGGCGCAGCAGCGACAGGGTGCCGGCCCGCGCCGCCAGCAAGTCGGTGCCCGGCGCCATCCGCACCAGCAGATTGTCCAGGAAGAAGCGGTTCAGCAGGCGATGGCGCGCGGTCGAGAGCGGCACCAGCACCAGATCGTCCTCGTTGCCGCTCGCAGCGGTCAGGCCGCGTGGTGCCAACTGCCCCACCACCTCGAAGGGCAGCCCCGCGATCCGGATCCGGGCGCCGGTCAGCGGCTGGCCGTCCCCGAGCCGGCGCGCGACACCGGCCCCGATGACAGCGACCCGGGCCGCGGCGGCTTCATCGGCCGTGTCCAGCGCGCGGCCGGCGGCGAGCGCCAGCTTGCGGAGCCGCGCATAATCGGGCGTGGCGCCCCGCACCGGCACAACGTAGCCGCGTCCCGCCAGCGCGACCCGGCGCTCGGTCCCGGCGACAGGCACCACCGAGACCACGCCGGGCAGCGACGCGCGCAGAAGGTCGGCGTCCTCGGGCGAGAGCCGGGTGGACGGAGCCCAGCCGCCGCCGCGTCCCGGCCTCGGCGGCATCAGGGCGGCCTTCACCATGAACATGTCCCGCTCGGCCGCGCCGGCGGCGTGCAGCTCGCCCCGCGCCCCCTCGCCCAATGCGGTCGCGATCACCGCCACGGCGACGGCCAGCGCCACCGCTCCCGCAGCCAGCAGCACCCGCGGCCCGCCGCGCCGCAGTTCCCAGAATACGCAGCGCAAATACAGCAGGCGGCTCACCGCAAGGCCGCCACCGGGTCGAGGGCGGCGGCCCGCCGCGCCGGCAGCCAGGCGGCCGCGAGCCCGGCGACGAGCGCGGCGCCAGCGCCGACGGCCAATGTCGAGGCGGAGGGATCGAGCTCCCGCATGCCCACAGCCGCCGCCAGCCAGGGTGTCAGGGCATCCGTCGTGAGCGCCGCCAGCAGCAGGCCCAGCGCCGCGGCACACAGGGCGACGATCGCGACCTCGGCCAGGATCTGGCGCCGCAGATCGGCCGGCCGGGCGCCCAGCGCCTTGCGCAGCCCCAGCTCGGCCGTCCGCTCCGCCACCATGGCCAGCATCAGCCCGGCGACCAGCTTGGCGGCGGCCAGGGCGGTGACCAGCCCCATCGCCAGCGTGAAGCCCGCGAACAGCCGGCTGACGCGGGCGACCTCCTCCGTCACGATGGCGGGGGTGCGGAGGTTGAACTGGTTGGGCTGGCCGGGTGCGAGGCCCCGCCGCGCCGCCAGCGCCCAGGTCAGCCGCGCGGCCGCGGGTTCCACCCGCGCCGCATCGTCGACCAGGAAGCGGGCGCCGGTCACGGTGCCGACGCGCAGCAGCCGCTCCATCAGGGTCGTGTAGGGCAGGACGATCAGGTCGTCCTGGTCGTCGCCATGGGGATCGACGCCGAAGGGCTCCAGCACCCCTTTCACCTCGAAGGCGAGCGCGTCGATGGTGAAGCGCCGGCCGATGGGGGATGCGTCGCCGAACAGCCGCCGCGCCGTGCTGCTTCCGATCAGCGCCACGCCGGCCCGCATGCGGACGTCGCCGGCCGACAGGAACCCGCCCGCCGTCACGCCGCGCCGACCGACCCGGGCCGCCCGCTCCGACCAGCCGACCACGCGCACGCGGGCGGCCTGCCCCTCCGCCTTCAGGTCGCGGCGCCCCGCCTCGACCACCGGGTCCCAGTCGCGCAGCTCCGGCACCTCCGCCAGCACGGCCTCGATGTCGGCCAGGGTCAGCGTCTCCGTTCCCACCGGGTAGAGCGAGACGGTGTCCACCGGATAGACCTGGCCGACGAAGCGGTTCAGCGCCTCGATCGCGCCGCCGCCCAGCATCTGCAGCAGCGTCGTCGGATACACCGCCGTCAGGAAGGCCAAGCCCATGAGGATTGTCCGGCCCGGGAAACGGACCAGCCGGTCCGCCGCCATGGACAGCATCAGCGCATGGTTCATCCCACCGCTTCCCGCACCCGGTCCGACACGAGCACCCCCGCCTCCAGCCGCACCACGCGGCGGGCGCGCGCGGCCACGGCCTCGTCATGGGTGATGAGCACGAGGGTGACGCCTTGGGCGTTCAGCGCCTCGAACAAGGCCATGATCCCGTCCGCCGCCGCCGGGTCGAGGTTGCCGGTCGGCTCGTCGGCCAGGATCAGGGCAGGCTCGTTGGCGATGGCACGGGCGATGGCGACGCGCTGCTGCTGGCCGCCGGACAGCTCGTGCGCGTAATGGTCCGCCCGGTCGCCGAGCCCGACCGCCGCCAGCGCCGCCCGGGCGCGCTGCCGATGGTCCCGCCGGCCGGCATAGAGCAGCGGCAACTGGACGTTCTCCAGCGCCGTCGTCCGCGGCAGCAGATGGTAGGCCTGGAAGACGAAGCCGATGGCGCGGTTGCGCAAGGTGGCCAGCGCCTCCTCCGACAGGCCCGCCACCGTCTGGTCCCGCAGCCGGTAGATGCCGGCGTCCGGCCGGTCCAGCAGGCCCATGACGGCCATCAGCGTGCTCTTGCCCGAGCCGCTGGGCCCGAGCACGGCGACGAACTCGCCGGCGCCGATGCCGAGTGACACGCCGCGCAGCGCCGCCACCTCGGGCAGCCCCGCTCGGCGGTAGGTCCTGGAGATCCCGGTCAGCTCGATCATCGCCCCTCCTGCGCCTCGCGCCAGCGCTGGGCGTCCGCCAGCACGCGCTCCCCCTCGCCGACACCGTCCAGCAGCTCCGCCCGCTGGGCGGTGCGCATCCCGATCCGCACCGGGCGCCGCGCCCAGCCCTCGACCCCGCGCACCAGGACGAAGCTTTCCCCGCCCTCCCCCAGCACCGCCCCGCGCGGCAGGGTCGGGACATCCTCACGGCGCTCCAGCGGCACGGCGACGTGCGCCGTCATCTCCGGGCGCAGCTCCACGCCCGCGGCATCGGCGATGGCGAGGACGACGACATAGGTCACCACGCTATTGATCAGCACGGCCTTGGGCTGGATCGCCCGCACCTCGCCGGTGAGCGTTCGGTCGCGGAAGGCGTCCACCTGGAAGCTGGCGGGCTGGCCGACGCGGATGCGGCCGATGTCCGCCTCGTCGACATAGGCCAGCACCTCCAGCCGTGAGGGGTCGAGGATGGTGACGAAGGTCGGGGCCTGGAAGGATGCCGCCACCGTCTCGCCCTGGTAGGTGGAGACCGACGCGATGACTCCGGCAATCGGCGCCGTCACCTCCGCCTGGGCAAGCTGTAACTGGGACTCCTCCAGCCGCGCCCGCGCCGCTTCCGCCAGGGCGGTCTTCAGCGCCAGCGCCTTGCGGCTGCGGTCGATCTCGGCGGCGGCGGCGGTGCCGGCCAGCCGCTCCTTGCGGCCGGCCTCGTCCCGCGCCAGCCCGACCTCGGCCAGCGCCGCGTCCAGCTCGGCGCGGCGGAGCGCCCGCTGCGCCAGCAGCCGCCGGTCGTCGATCCGGGCCAGCAGGTCGCCCTTGGCCACCCGGTCGCCGAGGCCGACCGCCAGCCGCGTCACCACGCCGGAGATCTGCGCGCCGACCTTGACCTCGCCGCCGACCGCGACCTTGACGATCCCGGTCGCGGTGACCGTCTCCTCCAGCGTCTCGCGGGTGACGGGCACCGTCGGCCAGTCGGCATGGGCATCGGCGGTGCCGCCCGGCCGTGGCCCGAAGGCGAGCAGGAGGGCCAGCAGCAATCCTCCCGGCACCAGAAGCTTCCACATGGCGCCTCAGGCCCCGGCGCGCAGGCGGCGCAGGCAGGCGCGCGCGGCGTAGAAGCCGACCAGGGCCGCCGTGCCGTGCAGCACGGCCAGCGGCAGGAAGCCCTGGTGCAACACGCCGAAGGTGGCGCAATGGCCGTTGACGCAGATGCGCTGGCTGATGAAGCCGTCGGCCACCACCCAGCCCGCATAGGCCGCGATGGCTGCCGACAGCAGCAGCGCCAGAACCAGGAACGCCCGCATCATCCCTCCCCCTCTGTGGCGGAGGGTCAGCTTGACGGAGGGATGTCAGGCCGGTTCGAGGCGTTTGTCGGGAAACTGTGTGGGCGCTTCGGACAGCGGCAGGACGATCCGGGCGACGGTGCCGCCGCCGGCCGGGCACTCCAACTCCAGGCGGCCGCCATGCGCCTCGACGATGGCCCGGGCGATGCCGAGGCCCAGGCCGACACCGCCGCCCGGGCCGGACCGGCGGTGGCCGCGGTGCCGCTCCGCCCGGTAGAAGCGGTCGAAGACATGCGGCAGGTCCCCGGCCGCGATGCCGGGGCCGTTGTCCTCGACCGTAAGGGTCCAGCCCGACGCCTCCACCCGCGAGACCAGCAGGACGCGCGCATCCGGGCGCCCCGACGTGACGGCGATGGCGTTCTCCGAGAGATTGCCCAGCGCCTGGAGCAGCCGGTCGGGATCCGCGACGGTCATGCCGTCGCCCTCGGCCCGGAGAGTGAGCGCGACGCCGGCCTGGGCGGCCCGGGGCGCCAGCCGGGCGGCCGCGTCCCCGGCGAAGGCGGCGATGCCGACGGGCCGCATCGCCATCGCCCCCTCGCCCGCATCGAACCGGGCGGCCTCCAGCATGTCACCGATGAGCCGGTCCATGAGCGCGATCTCGGCATCGACCCGCCCCAGCAGCTCCGGCGCCTCCGCCGGGTGCCGGCCGATGGTCTCCGCCAGCGCCCGCAGCCGCCCCAGGGGCGAGCGCAGCTCGTGCGAGACGTCGGCGATGAGGCGGCGCTGGCGCTCCTCCCCGGCGAGCAGGCGTCGCGACATCCCGTTGAAGGATGCCACCAGACCGGCCAGCTCATGGCGGCGGCCGGCATCGAGCGTCTCGCCGAACCGCCCCTCCGCCACCTCGCGCGCCAGGCGCGACAGATCGTCCACGGTGCGGGTCACCCGCCGTGTCACCGGCCACAGCACCAGCGCGGCGGATGCCACCAGCAGCAGCAGGATCGGCAGGAACTCGCCATGCAAGGGATAGGGCGGCTGGCCGCCGCGGCTGATCACCAGCGTCGCCGGGCTGCCCTCCAGCGCCAGCGGCGCCTTGCCCATGAGCCGCGCCAGCCCGGTGGCGCCGATATCGATGGGCGTGCGCTCGGGATGGCTGTCGCCCAATACTCTGCCGTCGGCGGCGATGAGGGTCAGGCGCAGCGCGGCATGGGTCGCCCGCCAGTCCCGGGCCACATCCGCGGGCGACACGCCGGCGGGCCAGTGCCGGGCGGTCCAGTCCACCTGCTCCTGCAGGTCGGCCTGCCAGGCGCGGTAGGTGTAGGTGCCCTGGAAGTAGAATCCCACCAGCGTCAGCAGCCCCAGGCAGCCGACCAGCAGCGCCAGCACGCGCCAGTAGAGCCGGCGGAACAGGCTGGTGCCGCTCATGGCAGGTCGAACCGGTAGCCGACGCCCCAGACCGTCTTCAGGAAGCGGGGCGCCTTGGGATCGGGCTCGATCTTGCGGCGCAGGTTGCTGACATGGGTGTCAACCGCCCGGTCGAAGGCGTCGGTCCCGCCGCCGCGCACGCAGTCCAGCAGCTGGTCGCGGGTGAAGACCCGGCCGGGCTCGCGGCTCATCCGCTCCAGCAGATCGAACTCGCTGCGGGTGAGGTCCAGCGGCCGGCCATGGAGCGTCGCCGTGCGGCCGGCGGCATCAATGGCGAAGGGCCCGGCCTGGCGACCCTGCGATGCCGGCCCTCGTCCCACCGTCCGCCGCAGGACGGCCTGGATGCGCGCCTCCAGCTCCCACAGGCTGAAGGGCTTGGGCAGATAGTCGTCGGCGCCGAGCTTCAGCCCCAGGATGCGGTCCGCCTCCTGCCCGCGGGCGGTCACCATGATGATCGGCACGTCCCGATCACGTCGCACCCGGCGGCAGAAGGAGAGGCCGTCCTCGCCGGGCAGCATCAGATCCAGCACGATCAGGTCGGCCCCGCTTTCCCGCAGGCGGGCGTCCGCCGCCGGCGCATCCGGCACCCAATCGACCGAGAAGCCGCTCTCGGTGAGATGCCGCCGGACCAGGGGCGCCAATCCCTCATCATCCTCGACGAGCAGGATGCGGGCAGCGGTCGTGGTTTGGCCCTGAAGCATTCTTCTGCCTGATGGGAGGAGGCGCGCCCTTGACGCTATGCCCGCAACCCCTGCGGCTGCAACAGCGGCGATTCGGCAAAGCTGCTGTCCGCCGCTTCGACCATCCGCGTCCCCGTTTCAGCGCCTATTCCGGTGATAATCACAAGTATCGCCACGCTCCGGCTTCTGCGGCGTCGAGGGCGTCGGTTTCCGGTGGTCGGCGGCGGCGGGTCCGCTCATCACCGCCCGCCGCGGTTTGTCCGGCGCATTCCGCCGTCCGTCGCGGCCGCCCCGTGGCGACCGGCGCCTGGTGAAGTCTGGCCGAGCCCCAATCGTCTGGCGGTCCGGATGGTGACTGACTACCATGATCCTACCCCTGCCCCGAGCCGGCTTCCATGACCGCTCATGCCCCAGCCGATGCCGAATGACACCGTGATGACGGAGCGGGTCCCCCCGCCCCTGTTCGGCCGACGGCGCCTGAAGGTGGCCGGGATCTCCGCCCTGCTCTGGGCCGTCATGATCGGGGCCACTTCGCAGGCGCCCTTCCTGGTGGTGCTCTGCCGGACGGCGATCGCGGCGCTGTGCGCCCTGCTCGCCTTCGGCCTGCTGGAGCGCTTCCCCCGGCGGCTGCCCCGCTGGACCGCCCGATGGGCGCTGCAGGTGCTGGGCGTCGCCCTGGTCATGCCCCTGGGGGCGGCCCTGGCCTATTGGGCGACGACCCTGGGCGACCCGACCCCCTTCTGGCAGCAGCCGCTGCGCATGACCGGCTTCCGGCACATCACCTTCAGCGGCATCCTGATCGGCCCCTGGATCGCCATGGCGGCGCTGCTGCGCCAGCGCGACGAGGCGGTCCGGAGCCAGGCCGCCGCCTTCGAGCGGGAACGGCTGGCCTATGAGCGCCGCATGTCCGAGGCGCGGCAGCGCCTGCTGCGGGCACAGGTCGAGCCGCATTTCCTGTTCAACACGCTCGCCAACATCCGCGAACTGGTGGAGGCCGCGTCCCCCCAGGCCCCCCGGGTGCTGGACAGTCTCATCGCCTATCTGCGCGCCGCCGTACCGCGCCTGGACGCGCCGGGCACGACGCTCGGCCAGGAGATCGAGCTGGTGCGGGCCTATCTGGAGGTGATGCACATGCGCATGCCCGACCGGCTGAGCTTCGACATCCAGGTGGAGCCCGGCGCGCAAGACCGGCGCTGCCCGCCCATGACCCTGCTGACCCTGGTGGAGAACGCCGTGCGCCACGGCATCGATCCCAGCGAGGAGGGCGGGCGGATCGAGGTGCGGGCGACGGTGCGGGACGGGCGCTGCCGCATCCTGGTCCTGGACACCGGCGTCGGGCTGGCGGGCGGTCCGGGCGGCACCGGCCTGGGCACGGGCCTCGCCACCCTGCGCGAGCGCCTCTCGCTGGCCTTCGACGGCGACGCGACGCTGCGGCTGGAGCCGGGCGCGGCCGGCGGCGCGAGGGCGGAGGTGGACTTCCCGGCGGAAAGGGTCGACGCATGACCGCCGCCCGCCCGACCGCCCTCATCGCCGACGACGAGCCGCTGCTGCGGCGGTCGATGATGCGGCTGCTGTCCCAGGCCTGGCCCGGGCTGGACGTCGTCGCCGAGGCGCGCAACGGCCGCGAGGCGGTCGAGCTGTTCGAGACGCACCGGCCGAACGTCTGCTTCCTCGACGTGCAGATGCCCGGCCTGTCCGGCATCGAGGCGGCGCGCGCCATCGGCGGCCGCTCGCACCTGGTCTTCGTCACCGCCTTCGACCAGTACGCGCTGCAGGCCTTCGAGCAGGGCGTGCTCGACTATCTCGTGAAGCCGGTCGAGCCGGCGCGGCTCGCCGCCACCGTGCAGCGGCTGAAGGACCGGCTCGGCGGCCCGGTGCCGCAGACCGACGCGCTGCTGGACCAGCTGGCCGAACGCCTCGCCAGCCGGTCGCCGCGGACCCTGCGTTGGATCAACGTCTCGGTCGGCGCGCAGGTGCGACCAGTGCCGGTCGAGGCCGTCGACTTCCTGCAGGCGGAGGAGAAGTACACGACCGTCGCCTGGCGGGACGAGGACGGGCGGCAGCTGGAAGGGCTGATCCGCACGCCGCTCAAGGAGCTCGTCGCTCAGCTGGACCCGGCCCAGTTCGTCCAGGTCCACCGGTCGGCGGTGGTCAATCTCCGGGCCGTCAGCCATGTGACGCGCGGCGAGAACGAAACCGGGCGTGTCCATCTGAAGGGCCGCGGCGAGACCCTGCCGGTCAGCCGCAGCCATCTCCACCTCTTCCGCCACATGTGAGCGTCACATGTTCGGCAGCCACATCATCGCGCTGGCGAGCGCAATGCCGGCCGCCATGACCAGGGTCAGGATCACCAGTGTCCCGGCCATCGCCAGCTTCGCCTTGGGGCCACCGCGGTCGCGGGCGAGGAAGTAGAGCTCCAGCACCGCCAGCGGCACCAGGTAGTTGCCGAAGCCGAGCGCGATGCCGATCGGGCCGCCGAAGATCTTGCCCATCGAGAGCGTCCCCTGGGCGGCGATGACGGTGATCATCATGGCGAGCCGCATGAACCACACGCCGCTGACCACCAGGAACAGCCGCAGGGCCCAGCGCCGATGCCGGGCGAAGTCACGGGCGCGGGCCAGACGCAGGGCCATCACGGCGCAGCCCATGACCAGCAGCCCGTTCAGGGATATGGCGATCCAGTTGGCGGGACCGCCGACCGCGCCACGCCCAGGCGTCCACACCATGTAGAGGCCGGCCAGGCTGATGGCGAAGGCGGTGGCGATGTAGAAGCGGCCGCTCCAGCGGTGGAAGGCAGGGGCGGCGGCGCGGATGCGCGGCACCAGCTGCAGCAGCCCGCCCACGGTGATGGTGAAGGCGAAGGCGACGTGCAGCGCGACGGCGGTGTTGCCGACCTTGTCGCCCTCGATCACGCCGCGCGGCAGCAGCTTGTTCCAGGCCGCCCAATCGCCGCCGAACGCGGCGCCGCCGTAGGCGATGGCGATGTAGGCGGCGAAGATCAGCTGTCCCGCCGCGGCGACCAGGAACCAGAAGGCCGCGGCGCGGGAGAGGGCGCGGTCCGCCAGGGCCGGGCGATCGGCGCCGGCATGCTCCGGGGAGCCGTAGGTGACGGCGGTGCTCATGCGTTCTCCTGTGCCAGGGTTGCGGTGGGGGTGACGCCGCCCGGACCGGTTCCGGGGGCCACGGACGGCGCCGGGGCGCGGGGGCGGCGGAGGCGGAAGAGCCAGAAGGCCATCACGCCCAGCACCGCCAGCGTCGGCAGGAAGAGGATCGGCGACCCGCGCAGCAGCGCCGGCAGGTGCTTCTGCTGCCCGACGAAGAAGGACAGCGCCGCGATGGAGAGGGCGGCGGCCATGCGCCACAGGTGCCGCTTCAGGCGCTGGTTGCGGTCGAGGCCCACCAGGATCAGCCGCAGATCCAGCCCGGCCGCCAGGGCCGCCAGCCCGGCGAAGATGAAGTGCGGCGCCGGCGGCATGCGGTCGAGCCGGCCCGTCGGGTCGAGCGTCGCCTGCAGCCCGAACAGGACGCCGGCGGCGACGCACAGCAGCGCCACCGGAAGCGCCGCGATCTCCAGCGTGCCGGCGCGGCGGTCCCGGTGCCGGACCGCCGACCATGCCGTCGCGACCAGGTAGCAGGTGAGCGTTCCGGCGACGACCGACAGCCGGGAGGGCTTCATGGCCGCCAGGACCGCGCCCGTGGACGCCATGACCAGCATCGTGGCCGCGAAGGCCGTGCCGGCGCGGGCATGCAGCCCCCGCCCCTTGCGGGCCAGGAGCGCCACCGCGCCCGCCGCCAGCGCCGCGCCGCCGCCGGCGACATGGGCCACCATCATCAAGCTGCTCAAGGCCGCATCTCCTTCCGCCAGCCGGCCCAGCGAACCGTCATGGTCGCTGCCAGCTCAGGTTCGGGAGGATAGGAGGCCGATCGGGCACGGACGCGGCGACGCGACGGGTGGCGTCTTCGATCGGACGAATGGCGGCCTGAGCGGATGGGCGGCCCGCTCCTGCCCTGCGGGTCAGGAGAGCGCCCAGCTCTTCATAGCCGCAAAGCCCATGAAAGCGGCGGGAATGCAGAGGATGCCAAACACCACCCATGGCCCTGTGGAGCCGAAGAGCAGGTAGGCCACCAGCATCGCTGCGGCGATTGGAACGATCGCCGGCGAGATAAGGAAAAAGCCGACGAGCACGCAAAGCCCCAGGCCCAGGGCGAGAAACCCTAGGACGATCGCGACGATGACAAATTGGCCGTCAGACACTGCGCCCCCGACTTCTGCTGGAGCGTAGCCTCCATGGCGAGAGGACTAGTTCCGCCACCGGTAGGCGGTACTGGCGGGGTCTACGGTGAGATTGACCCTTATGGCCCAGCGGAAACGTTGACAACCAGCCGTCGGTCTCCGCGGCAAGCTTCTTCGTGCCGTCCCCGGCGGCCGGCTGTTCTCCGCCCGTTGCGATACTCTCCGGGGACCAGACCATGTTCTTGTTCTTCTCCAACCGGCTGGGACTGGGCGGATCCGTCCTGGTCTCCATCGTGATCACCCTGGTCCTGCTGGCACTGCTCGGCGTGTTCTGACCGCGCGCATGCCGGTGGAACCTGCCGGTCGCGCAAAGACCGCCAGGTGAGAAGGAGCGATGCGGCAAAGCCCGGGGACGGCCCGCATTCCGCCTCAGCCGGCGTCGGCGGCTCTGCGCACAGGCCGCTCCGCCCGCCCCGCCGCGGGGACATCGTGATCGGGCCCGTCAGCGGACCGTCCGCTCCCGGTCGTTGAAGAGCTAGTGGCCGTCCGGCTTGCTGCCTTCGCCGACGGCATCGAGCGCGCCCAGGAAGACGCCTCGATCGGGGGCTGGGTCGGTGTGAAGGGGCAGGCGGATTCCTCCGCCACCTCGGGGCGAGCATGGATGGCTGCCGAACCGGAAAGCGCCGCAGCCCGACGCTTCGGCCAACTGTTCGTAAATAACCAAACGCATTAGATGGTATTCCGTAATTGTATTGGTGAGAACGTTGAAGATCTGACAGACTATATTTCTGCCCGTTTCCTTTGACATAGAAAGGGCACCCATAATGAAGCTCGACGACATATTTCGCGACTCGGGTCGGGACGGCAGGATCATTCCGCATGCCGGCTGCGAGGACGGCGACGCGATATGCGGTTACGCCGATCTGCTCGAGGAGGTCGGACACAGGGCCGATCGGTCGGATCGCCGGATGCCTCTCCGCCCCGACCCTGGCGGGATACCGGCAGCGCGCCACGGCCACCACGCCAAGCGCGTCCATTGACCCGGCGCCCGGCCGCTGGGATGTGAGGCCGCTGCGGCCGGTCCCTTCCGGGATCGAGGCAGGTCGTGCCGGCGTCCGAAGCGGAGTCCAGGCCCGCGCTCCAGGAAATCCGGCCCCCTCAAGGCTGAAGGTTAAGTCACGGCCTCGGGCATCAGGCGGGTGCTCCCATGACAAGGATCATCCCCGATGAAAATCGCGCAGATCGCGCCGCTGGCGGAGCGTGTCCCGCCGCTGCTCTACGGCGGCACCGAGCGGATCGTCTCCTACCTGACCGAGGAGCTGGTCCGCCAGGGCCACGAGGTCACCCTGTTCGCCAGCGGCGACTCCCTCACCTCCGCGGCGCTGGTGGCGGGATGCGGGACCGCGCTGCGGCTGGACGGCCGGGGGCACGACCCCATTCCGCACTACATGCTTCATCTGGAGGCGGTGCGGTGCCGGGCGGCGGAGTTCGACATCCTGCACTTCCATGTCGACCTCATCCACTTCCCCGTCGTCCGCGAGTTCGCCCACCGGACATTGACCACCCTGCACGGCCGCCTGGACCTGCCGGATCTTCCCGCCGTCTACGACGTGTTCGACGATCTGCCGCTGGTCTCCATCTCGATGGCGCAGCGCCGGCCGCTGCCCGGCGTCGCGTGGGCCGGCATGATCCATCACGGGCTGCCGGCAGGCCTGCTCCCCTTCCAGCCGACGCCCGCCGGCGGCTATCTGGCGTTCCTGGGACGCATCTCGCCGGAGAAGCGCCCCGACCGGGCCATCGAGATCGCGCGGCGGGCGGGGCTTCCCCTGCGGATCGCCGCGAAAGTGGACCCGGCGGACCAGGCCTACTGGGACGAGGTCATCGAGCCGCTGGTCCGCGCCAATCCGCTGGTCGAGTATGTCGGCGAGATCGGCGAGGCGGAGAAGGCCGCCTTTCTCGGCGACGCCCTGGCCCTGCTGTTCCCCATCGACTGGCCGGAGCCCTTCGGCCTGGTGATGATCGAAGCGATGAGCTGCGGCACCCCGACCATCGCCTTCGGCTGCGGCTCGGTGCCGGAGATCATCGAGGACGGCGTCACCGGCTTCGTCGTCGGCGACATGGACGCCGCCGTCGCGGCGGTGGCGCGGGCCGCCCGGCTCGACCGGGCACAGATACGCCGCAGCTTCGAGCGGCGCTTCACGGTCGTGCGCATGGCCGCGGACTATGTCGACCTTTACCGCTCCCTGGAGGAGGGACATGCCGGTGGAACGTTCGACGGGGCGATCCAGGCGGCGGCCGGCCGGCGGCCGGCGGGCGGCGGCATCAGCCTCCCGCTGGCGGGGCGCTGAGCCATGCAGGACGGCTCGAACCCCACAGCCCCGCCCCCCGGTCCCGACATCGTCGGCACCGCCATTCCGGCCTTTCCCGTCCCCTCGACCGCCTCGCTGGAGGAACGGCGTCCCCGTACCCTCAAGGACGACGACGCCTTCGCGGTGCTCGACCATGCGGGGGACATCCTCTCCGGCCCCGGCAGCCCGGAAGGGATCTTCTTCGAGGACACGCGCCACCTCTCGCATCTGGATCTCAGCCTCGGCGGGCGCCGGCCGATGCTGCTCAGCTCGGACCTGCGCGATGACAACGCCGGATTGACCTGCGACCTCACCAATGCCGACATCTTCGACGGCGAGCGGCTGGTCCTGGAACGCGACCTGCTGCATGTGCGGCGGACCAAGTTCCTGTGGCGGGGCATCGGCTATGAACGCATCGTGGTGCGGAGCTTCGCGCCCGGGGCGGTCCGGGTGAAGCTGGAGCTCCGCTTCGCCGCCGACTTCGCCGACCTGTTCGAGGTGCGGGGCAGCCGGCGGCCGCGCCGGGGGACCCTGCACCCTCCGGAGGTCACCGACACGTCGGTGACGTTCGCCTATACCGGGCTCGACGACCGCCGGCGCTCGACCCTGCTCTTGTTCGAGCCGCGGCCGGCCGAACTTACCGGCGATCGCGCCAGCTACTGGCTCGACCTTGAGCCCGGCGGCCGGACGATGGTCTGGCTCGAGACGGCCTGCATCGACCGGCCGATCCAGGCGGCGCCGGGCATGGCGTTCCTCGCCGGGATGCGCGGGGTGCGCCGGGGGCTGATGGCGGCGCGCAAGCGCTCGGCCTCCGTCGACACCTCCAACGAGCTCTTCAACGAGGCCTTCCGCCGCGCCCGCGCCGACCTGTCCATGCTCATGACGGGCAAACCGGGCGGGCCCTATCCCTACGCCGGCATCCCCTGGTTCTGCGCCGCCTTCGGGCGGGACGCGCTCATCACCGCCCACCTCATGCTGTGGGTGGATCCGGAGGTGGCCCGGGGCGTGCTGAACTTCCTGGCGGAGAACCAGGCGGTCGAGGAGAACGATGCCGCCGATGCCGAACCCGGCAAGATCCTGCACGAGGCGCGCGGCGGCGAGATGGCGGTGCTGGGGGAGGTTCCCTTCCGCCGCTACTATGGCAGCGTCGATTCCACGCCGCTCTTCGTCTGGCTGGCCGGCGCCTATCTGGACCGGACGGGCGACGTGGCGACCATCCGCCACCTCTGGCCCAACATCGAAGCGGCGCTCGCCTGGATCGACATCTATGGCGACCGCGACGGCGACGGCTTCGTCGAGTATGGCCGGAAGACCGAGAAAGGGCTGGCCAACCAGGGCTGGAAGGACAGCCACGACAGCATCTTCCATGCCGACGGCAGCAGCGCTCCCGGCCCCATCGCGCTGTGCGAGGTGCAGGCCTATGTCTATGGCGCCTGGCGCGCGGCCGCGGCCATAGCGCGGTCGCTCGGCTTCCAAACGCGCGCGTCGGAGCTGGAGCGCAAGGCGGATGTTCTGCGGACGGATTTCGCCGAGCGTTTCTGGTGCCCGGAGATCGGCACCTTCGCCCTCGCCCTGGACGGCGCCAAGCGACCCTGCCGGGTGCGCAGCTCCAATGCCGGCCACGCGCTGCTCACCGGCATCGCCCTGCCCGAGCACGCCGCCGCCGTCGCCGCGCAGCTCACCGGCACCGCCTCCTTCTCGGGATGGGGCGTGCGGACGCTGGCGGCGGGGGAGGCGCGGTACAACCCCATGTCCTACCACAACGGGTCGGTCTGGCCGCACGACAACGCCCTGATCGCCCTGGGCCTCGCGCGCTACGGGCACAAGGCCGAGGTGCTGCGCATCTTCGAGGGGCTGTTCGCGGCATCGCTGCACATGGATCTGCGGCGGTTGCCGGAACTCTTCTGCGGCTTTTCCTGGCGGCGTGGACAGGGCCCGGTGCCCTATCCGGTCGCCTGCTCGCCGCAGGCCTGGGCGGCGGCGGTGCCGCTGGCCATGCTGCAGGCGGCGCTGGGGCTGGAGATCGGCGGGGGGCGGCTCCGTCTGCGCTTCACGCGGCCGGCACTGCCGGACTTCATGGACGAGGTGACCCTGAGCGACTTGGCCGTCGGCCACGGCCGCGTCGATGTGCGGTTGCGCCGGCACGGGGCGAGCGTCTCCGTCGAGGTGCTGCGCCGCGATCCCGCCATCCGCGTGGTGACCGTGACCTGAGACCCCGCCGGGGGTTGGCGCCAGGGAGGTGCGACATGACCAGAACCGCCGGCGGTCGCGCGGCGATGTATCCCGCCCTGGCGCTTGGCGCCGCCCTGCTGCTGATCCCGCGGGGCGCCGCGTCGGCGGAGGTGCGCTATGTCGACAATTCGGTCTCGGCGTCGGGGAACGGCGCATCCTGGTCGTCGGCCTGGAAGAGCTTCGCCGACATCGCCTGGTCCAGCCTGCGCCCCGGCGACACCCTCCTCCTCTCCGGCGGCACCTACCGCGAGACCCTCACCGTCGGCGCCAGCGGCGCGCCGGGCGCCCCCATCACCATCAAGGCCGCCACCGACCCCGGCCACAACGACCCCGTCATCATCGACGGCCAGAAC
>Ga0196974_1000105_pt1 | contig 37961 bp, 37 predicted proteins | sample S1_1013CmetaG_FD_155477 | JGI IMG/M metagenome (GOLD analysis project Ga0196974, IMG submission 155477) | Soil microbial communities from Anza Borrego desert, Southern California, United States - S1_10-13C | ecosystem: Environmental > Terrestrial > Soil > Desert | place: USA: California...
CCCAGGTCCACTACATCCCCGTCCACCGCCAGCCGTACTACCGCGCGCGGGGCGAGGCGCGCCTGCCCGGGGCCGACGCCTGGTACGCCCGCTGCCTCAGCCTGCCGCTCTATCCGGCCATGGGCGAAGACGACCCCGCGCGGGTCGCCGACGCCCTGGCCGCCGTCCTGGGAGCCTGATCCATGACGCTCGCCCTTCGCCGCGCCGGGCCCGAGGACGCCGAGCGTCTGTGGCGCTGGCGGAACGACCCGGCCGCGCGCGCCGCCTCGCACGTCACGGACCCCGCGCCGTGGGACGCGCACCGGCTGTGGTTCGAGCAGTCGCTGACCCGCGTGGACCGGCTGTTGCTGGTGGGCGTCTACGCCGAGACGCGCGAGCCGGTGGGGCTGGTGCGCTTCGACGTGCGCGACCTGGGCGTGTGGACCGTCGGCATCAACGTGGCGCCGGACTTCCGCGGCCTGGGGCTCGGCAAGGCGCTGCTGCGGGTGGGGATGGCGCGGCTGGCGGAGCAGCGGCACGTCGGCGTCTTCGAGGCGGAGGTGCGGCTGACCAACGCCGCGTCCCTGGCCCTGTTCGAGCACTGCGGCTTCGCCCGCGCGGGCGAGGCGGGCGGCTTCGCCCGGTTTGAAAAGGCGGTCGCGTGAGCCCGGAGGTCGTCATCGCCGGGCGGCGGATCGGGCCCGAGCACGAGCCCTATGTGATCTGCGAGCTGTCGGGCAACCACAACGGCAGCCTGGAGCGCGCGTTGGCCCTGCTGGACGCGGCGGCCGCGACCGGGGCGGACGCGGTCAAGATCCAGACCTACACCGCCGACACCCTGACGCTGGACTGCGACCGGCCGGATTTCCGCATCCAGGGCGGCCTCTGGGGCGGGCGCACCCTGCACGACCTCTACCGCGAGGCGCACACCCCCTACGAGTGGCACGCGGCCCTGTTCGCCCGCGCGCGGGCGCTGGGCGTCACCCTGTTCTCAACCCCGTTCGACGAGACGGCGGTGGCGCTGCTGGAGAGCCTGGACGCGCCGGCCTACAAGATCGCCTCGTTCGAGGCGGTGGACCTCGGGCTGATCGCGCGGGTCGCCCGCTGCGGCAAGCCGATGATCGTCTCCACCGGCCTGGCGAACCTGGAGGAGATCGGCGAGGCGGTGCGTACCGCGCGCGAGAACGGCTGCGAAGAGCTAGTGCTGTTGCACTGCGTGTCCGCCTACCCGGCGCCCATGGCCGACGCCAACGTCCGCACCGTGCCGAACCTGGCGGAGAGCTTCGGCTGCGTCGGCGGTTTGTCGGACCATACGCTCGGGACCGCCGCGGCGGTGGCCTCGGTGGCGCTGGGCGGCTCGGTGGTGGAGAAGCACTTCACCCTGGCCCGCGCCGACGGCGGGCCGGACGCCGAGTTCAGCCTGGAGCCGCACGAGTTCTCGGCCCTGGTGCGCGACTGCAAGGACGCCTGGCGGGCGCTGGGCCGCGTCCACTACGACCTGAAGGGCTCCGAGCGCGGGTCGCTGAGCTTCCGCCGCTCGCTGTACGTGGTGCGCGACGTGCGCGCAGGCGCGCCGATCGGCCCCGCCGACGTGCGCTCCATCCGCCCCGGCCACGGCCTGCCGCCCAAGCACCTGGAGGCGGTGCTGGGACGCGTCGCGCGACGCGATCTGGCGCGCGGCGAGGCGCTGGCTTGGGAGATGCTGGAGTAGGGTCCTGCGGAGCAGGGTTCTTCACCAAGGACACCAAGGAGTCACAAAGGACACGAAGGGCGTCTTCGTGCCCTTCGTGACCCCTTCGTGCCCTTCGTGTTGACAACTTAGGATCGCTCCGCGATCAGCCGGAGGAATGCCTCCGCCACCCGCCCGGCCCCGAGCCCGTCGCAAAGAGCGGCGCTCGCCCTGGACAGCTTCGCGCGACGTTCGGGCGCCCGCATCAGGCCGGTGAAGGCCCGGTCGAAGGCGGCCTCGAAGTCGGGGGCGCGCGCGTCCACGACCTCCGCCGCGCCGAGGTCGGCCAGCGCGCGGGCGGCGGGCTCCTGGTTGTCGGCCAGCACCAGCAGCAGAGTCGGCAGGCCCAGCGTGCAGCGCTCCCACGCGGTGGAGCCTCCGGCGCCCACGGCCAGGTCGGCGTGCGTCATCAGCCCGGCCATGTCCGCGGCGTCGACGTGCACGATCACGCGCGCGTCACGCTCGGCCAGCCGCTCGAGCGCGCCCCGACTTCGGGCGGCGGACCCGACCACCACGTCCAGGGCGGCCTCGCCCAGGCGCGGCAGCAGCCGGTTCACCACCCGCCCGGTGATCCCGCCCACGTCGGTCAGGCCCAGCGACACCAGCACGCGCCCGGCCGGCTCGTCGCCGCCGCGCCGGGCGAGCGCAGCCGGGCGCGCCTGGGCGAACCTTGCGCGCACCAGCGCATAGGAGGGCCCGAGCAGCAGGGTCGCGCCCTCGGGCAGCAGGCCCGCGTAGTCCTCAGGCCGCCGCGCCGGGCCCACGTCCAGCAGCAGGTCGGCGTGCAGCGGCCGGTCGGCGAGGTCGTCGATCACCAGCGCCGGACGCCCGCGCGCGAGCGCCGCCTGCTCCGTCGCGCCGATGCGGAAGTGGTCGAACGCCACCGCGTCGAATCGGGCGTCCTGCGCCCGCTCCACCCGCCCGATCTCCGGGCTGGCGAAGGCGTCCAAAATGGCGGCGACCGGCGGCGGCGCCACGAAGGCGCAGCGGGCGCCGCGCTCGACCAGAGCATGAGCGAGCGTCAGCGAACGCATCACGTGCCCGCCGCCGATCTCCGGGCCGGCGTCGACGACGAACAGTATCTCAGGCGCGCTCATGCCCTCCGGTTAGCCGCGCGAGCCGCACATCGAAAGAGGGCGGCCGGAACGACGTTGTCATCCCCCGGTTGACCTGGCATGGACGGAACCCACGACCGCCGCGGCGCCGATCTGGTCCGCGCCCTCCGCGAGGCCGCCGAGCCCCTGCCGCCGATCGAGGACGAAGCGGTGTTCGGCCCCCTGTTCGACCGATTCGGCGAGGCCAAGATCGTGCTGCTGGGCGAGGCCAGCCACGGGACTTCGGAGTTCTACCGGGCCCGAGCGGCGATCACCCGTCGCCTGGTCGAGGCGCACGGCTTTCGCATCGTGGCGGTGGAGGCGGACTGGCCGGACGCCGCGCGCATGGACCGGTTCGTGCGCCTGCGCGACGGCGCCTCCGAGGACGGCGAGGCCTTCGCGCGCTTCCCGCGCTGGATGTGGCGCAACGCCGAGGTGGCCGATTTCCTCCGGCGGCTGCGCGGCTGGAACGAGAAGCGCCCGGCCGAGGACCGGGTCGAGTTCCGGGGGCTGGACCTCTACAGCCTGCACCAGTCGATCGACGCGGTTCTGGAGTACCTGGACCGCACCGACCGCGCGGCGGCGGAGGAAGCGCGGGAGCGATACGGCTGCCTGACCCCCTACCACGGGCGGCCGGAGCTCTACGGCGCGGTAGCGACGCGCACCGGAAAGAGCTGCGAAGACGCGGCGATCGACCAGCTGCTGGCGATGCTGGAGAAGCAGCTGATCGGCGGGGCCGACGGCGAGGACTTCTTCGACGCCGCCCAGAACGCGCGGGTGGTGCAGGCGGCCGAGACCTACTACCGGGCCATGTACTGGGGTGCTGTGGAGAGCTGGAACCTACGCGACCGACACATGTACGACACCCTGCGCCAGGTGCTGGACGCGCGGGGGCCGGGCGCCAAGGCGGTGGTGTGGGCCCACAACTCGCACATCGGCAACGCGGCGGCGACGGACATGGGTCGTGCGGGCGAGTGGAACATCGGGCAGCTTTGCCGCGAGGCGTTCGGGCGCGAGGCGGTGCTGATCGGGTTCGGCACCGATCGCGGCACGGTCGCCGCCGCCGACGATTGGGGCGAGCCGATGGAGGTGAAGTCTGTCACACCCTCCCTGCCGGATAGTTGGGAGCGGATGTTCCTGGAGGCCGGCGTGCCCGCTTCCCTGACGAGCTGGCGCGACGACGAAGCGCTGGCCGCGATGCTGAAGCGTGATCGGCTGGAACGCGCGATCGGCGTGATCTACCGCCCCCGCACCGAGCGCCGGAGCCACTACTTCGACGCCGAACTCTCGAGCCAGTTCGACGCCTGGGTTTGGTTCGAGCAGACCACGGCGGTCACGCCCCTTCCCGGCGCGGACGAAAGTGAAGGCGGCGCCGACACCTTCCCGTTCGGCGTCTAGGGCGCCGCCGGCAGGCGCACGGTCGCGGTCAGGCCGCCTTCGGGGCGGTTTTGGAGGCGGATGTCGCCGCCGTGGTCGCGGGCGACCGAGCGGGCGACGGCGAGGCCCAGGCCCACCCCGCCGGTGGCGCGGCTGCGGGAGGTCTCCAGGCGGTGGAAGGGCTCGAACACCTGCTCCAGCGCGGCGGCCGGGACGCCCGGGCCGTCGTCCTCGACGCTCAGAACCGCCCAGCCGGGCTCGACCGCCAACGACACGCGGGCGCGGTCGCCGAACTTGACCGCGTTCTCCACCAGATTGGTCAGCATCCGGCGCAGGCCGACCGGGTCGCCGGTCGTCGCCGCCTCCGCCCCGGAGAGCATGGTCGCGTCCATGCCGAGCTCGGCCAGGTCGTCGACCACCGATTGGGCCAGCGCGCGCAGGTCCAGCCGCACGCGGGGCGCCCCCTGGCTGTCGCCGCGAACAAAGGCCAGCACCGCGCTGACCATGCCGTCCATCTGGGCGATGTCGGCCTCCATCTTCTCGCGCGCCTCGGGCGGGGCGGACTCGATGCGGAAGCGCAGGCGCATCAGCGGCGTGCGCAGGTCGTGGGCGATGGCGGCGACCATCGCGGTGCGGTCCTCGACGTAGCGTCGCAGCTTGGCCTGCATGTCGTTGAAGGCCGACACCGCCACCCGGACCTCCGCAGGGCCTTCGGCCGGCAGCGGCGGCGCGTGGGGGTCGCGCCCCAGCCGGTCGGCCGCGTCGGCGAAAGTTCGGATCGGCCGGGTCAGCCGCCGGGCCAGCAGATAGGCCAGCGGCGCGGTCAGCAGAGCGCCGACCATGAACCAGGTCAGCAGCCGCAGCTGCCACGGCGACAGCAACGGATTGGGCGGCTCCACCACCAGCCAGCGGCCGTCGGGCTGGCGCAGGGCGGCGGAGAAGGACGGAAACACCAGCCGGTCGCTGGTCAGGGAGAACTGGACGCGAGGCGCCCCTTCGCCGGTCCCTTCGCGCCGCAGGATCATCACCTCACGGCGGTCGACGGCGAGCGCGCGCGTCTGCTTCACCGCGTGCGGCGGCGGGCTGATCACGCGCACCCCGTCGTGAAGGTGGCGAACGAACGGCTTACGGGCGTGGCCCTCGCCGCGCACGTCGACGAACACCGCGTCCGGCCGCACGCCGAGCTCGCGGGCCAGGGCGCCCCGGATCACCGGCTCGATCACATCGGCGTCGGTCTTGACGGGGGTCGGCGCGTCGGCCCGCTGTCGCGCCTGGAGCCGCTTGCCGTCCGGCGTGGTCACCGCCTCGCCCTTCAACGCGCGCGCCGCGTCGGCGATCGACAGGCCGGCGGGGGGCGGCGCCGGAAACAGGGTCAGGACGGCGAAGTTCACCGCATGCGACACGATCAGGGTCGCCAGCATCAGGGCGAACACCTGGACGAACACCGGGGCGGAGGACAGGCGCGGCCTCATGCCCGGCGCACCTCGGCGGCGAACAGATAGCCCTCGCCGCGCACGGTGCGGATCAGCTCGCGCCCCGAGCCGTCGTCCAGCTTCTTGCGCAGGCGGCTGACCTGCACGTCGATGGCGCGGTCGAACGCGTCGTTGGTCGGGCCGCGGGCGAGGTCCAGCAGCTGGTCGCGGGTGAGGATGCGGTTCGGCCGCTCGGCCAGGGTCCGGAGCAGGGAGAATTCGCCGCCGGACAGGCCCACGGCGGTCCCGTCGCGCGATTTCAGCTCGCGCCGGACCAGGTCCAGCCGCCAGCCGGCGAACTCCAGGGCGGCGGTGGCGCCCCCCTCCCCGCTCCCGACCCGCTCGCGACGGCGGCGCAGCACCGCGCGCACCCGCGCCAGCAGCTCGCGCGGGCTGCAGGGCTTGGGCAGGTAGTCGTCGGCGCCCAGCTCCAGCCCGACGATGCGGTCGGTCTCCTCGCCCATGGCGCTGAGCATGATCACCGCCGGGCCGTTCGCCGCCGCCAGACGTCGGCAGATCGACAGGCCGTCCTCGCCCGGCATCATCAGGTCCAGCACGATCAGGTCGGGCGCCGAAGCGGCGACGGACCGGTCCATCTCGGCGGCGCCGCCGGCGGTGCGCACCTCGTAGCCGTGCCGCGACAGGAATTCGCCCAGCACGTCGCGGATGCCCGGGTCGTCGTCGACGACCAGGATCCGGGCGCTCTGTTCGGTCTCGGCGGCGGCCGCGCTCATGATCGCCTTGTGACGCCCCCGCGTCTCAGGATGATTTCAGTCCTGAAACAACCGATAGCGCCGCCCGCGCGGAACAGCGAGCCTCAAGGGCCTGGGAGCGGCGCCGGCGGAAAAACCCCTGCAACACGGGCGGGTTTGACTGCACCGTCCCGACGCGGCTGTCCGCGTCGCCTCATCCACGGTTTGGAGACCGAATCCTTATGACGAAAACCGCTCTGCTGATCCTGGCCGGCAGCCTCGCCCTCGCCGGCGCCGCCGTTGCTCAGGAAGAGAAGAAGAAGGAGACCCGCGTCGAGGTGATCCGCATCGACGAGGGCAAGGGCCCCGTGCGCGTGATGTTCCACGGCGAGGGGATCGACAAGAACAAGGACGGCGAGATCACCCGCGACGAGTTCATGGCGCCGCACGGCGACATGTTCGCCGAGCTGGACAAGGACAAGAACGGCCGTCTGTCCAAGGACGAGATGCACGACGGACCGATGCGCCACGTGCGCGGCGGCCCCGGCCACGAAGGCGGGCCGAACCACGACATCATGATCCTGCGCCACGGCGGCCCGGAGATGCGCGAGTTCCGCATGGAGCACGGCGGCCCGCACGAGCGCCCCGACATGGATGCGAACAAGGACGGCAAGGTGTCGTTCGAGGAATTCGCCGCGCCCCTGCGCAAGGGCTTCGAGGCGGCGGACGCAAACAAGTCCGGCTTCCTCGAGGAAGGCGAGCAGTCCAAGGGTCCGTTCGTGATCCACAGGGAGATCAAGACCGAGCGCAAGTGAGGTCCTGACGGCGGGCGCGGGCTTCGTCTCCCCTCTCGGCCGCGCCCGCCTTTTCTCCCCGGCGAAACGCCGTACAGTGACGCCGACCCCGAACACGGGGCGTACATGGGGGAGGGGCAACCTTGGCGTTCTGGAATCGTCGCCGGTCCGTGGAAGAGGCCGGCGCGCACGAGGGCGGCGCGCAGCTGAAGCGCACGCTCGGCTGGCCGCATCTGGTGGCGCTGGGCGTCGGCGCGATCGTCGGCACCGGCATCTACACCCTGACCGGGGTGGGCGTGGACAAGGCCGGCCCCGGCATCATCATAGCCTTCGCCATCGTCGGCGTGATCTGCACCTGCGTGGCGCTGGCCTACGCCGAGCTCGCCACCATGATGCCGGGCTCGGGCGGGGCCTACACCTACAGCTACGCCACCTTGGGCGAACTGGTGGCCTGGATCGTCGGCTGGAGCCTGATCCTCGAATACTCGCTGGTGGTCAGCGCGGTGGCGGTCGGTTGGTCGGCCTATGCGGTCGGGTTCCTGAACGGACTGGGCATAGACCTGCCCGCCGCGGTCGCCTCGGGACCGCACGCGGGCGGCCTGTTCAACCTGCCCGCGGTGTTCATTATCGCCGTGGTCTCGGGCCTGCTGCTGCTGGGCACGCGCGAGAGCGCCACGGTCAACGCCCTGCTGGTGGCGGTGAAGATCGCGGCGCTGGTGCTGTTCGTGGCCGTGGCCCTGCCCCACTTCGACGCCGCCAACTTCCAGCCGCTGATGCCTTTCGGCTTCGAGAAGTCCGACCAGGGCGGCGTGGAGCGCGGGGTGATGGCGGCGGCGGCCATCGTGTTCTTCGCCTTCTACGGCTTCGACGCCATCTCCACCGCGGCGGAGGAGACCAAGAACCCCGGCCGCGACCTGACCATCGGCATACTGGGGTCGATGGTGCTGTGCACGATCCTGTACATGCTGGTCGCCGCCGCGGCGGTGGGCTCCATGCCGTTCGGCCGCTTCGCCGCCAGCGAGGAGCCGCTGGCCGACATCCTGCGACTGCTGAACCAGGACGGCGTCGCCCAGTGGGTGGCGGCGGCGGTGGTGATCGGGGTGCCGACGGTGATCCTGGCCTTCCTCTACGGCCAGACGCGCATCTTCTTCGTCATGGCCCGCGACGGCCTGCTGCCCCAGGGCCTGAGCAAGGTGAACCCCAAGACCGGCGTGCCGGTGGCGATCACCCTGTTCACCGCGATCGTGGTGAGCGCGCTGGCCGGCGTGTTCCGCCTGGACGAGATCGCCGCCCTGGCCAACGCAGGCACCCTGGCGGCCTTCATCGCAGTGGGGGTCTGCCTGATGGTGCTCAGGATCACCCAGGCCAAGCGGGTCCGGGTGTTCAGGACGCCGCTGTGGCCGGTGGTGGGCGTGGTCACGGTCGCCGGCTGCGCCTGGCTGTTCTCCAGCCTGCCCGAGCGGACGCAGGTGTGGTTCCTGATCTGGAACGCGATCGGCCTGGTGCTCTACTTCGCCTACGGCGCGTGGAACAGCCGGCTGGCCAAGCGGTCGTGAAGCGGCCGCGCCTCAGCGGCCCTGCAGCGCCTTGGCCTCTTCGACCGTCAGCTTGCGGACGCTGCGGACCGGACAGCGCCATGTCCCGCCGCCGGTCTGGGGCACGATCAGGTCGGCGTCGAAACCGGTGCAGACGCTGGTCCCGGCTCCCGGCGGCTGAATGCCGATCTGCCACGACCAGTCGATGTTCGGGCAGCCGCCCAGCATCTCCAGCTCGTAGACGTCGCGCACGCCGACATCGACGTAGACCCGCCGCTCGTCGGGCGCGGAGAAGCCGTGCACCTGACTGGTGAAGAAGCACTGGCGCGGCGCCGAGGCGCTCGCCGGAGCGCCCGTGGACGGGGCGGTAGGGGCGCACGAGGCCGTCAGCACGGCTGCGGTCAGCGCGGCGGCGGTCAGCATCTTCATGGCGTCGTCTCCCACGGGCGGCCCGGCGCATTCTAGCGCCCGGCCCGCTCTGCTGAAAAGCCGGGGGGTTGGAAGCGTTCCGGGCTGACCGCCTTCGCCAGGTCCGACGGCAACGGCGAAGGCGCGCCGAGCGCCAGGGCGGCGACGTGCTCGGCCAGCAGCGGGGCGGTGGCGAAGCCGCGGGAGCCGAGGCCGCCCAGCACGTACAGCCCGGTCGCCAGCCCGCCCGCCAGCGGCAGCCGGTCCGGCGTGGTCGCCCGCACCGAGGCCCGGCCCTGGACCTTCGCGGGATCGATACGCGCGGCCCGCGCGGGCAGGGCCGCGGCCAAGGTCTCCAGGTTGCGCCGGTCGTCCTGCGGCCGGGGCTCGTCGCCCGTGTCGCCGCGGTCGTGGGTCGAGCCGAACAGCAGGCCGGTCCCGGTCGGCGCCGCATAGCCGCCCCAGGCGACCGCCGGGGGCGCGTCGACGCCTTCGACCCAGCTCGCCTGGCCGCGAACTGGAGACAGCGGCGCTCCGCCCGCCAGTCCGGGGCTCCATCCGGCGGCCAGGCAGACGACCTCGGCCTCCGCGATCAAGGCTCCCGCAGGGTCGAGCAGCCGCCAGCCGTGATCCGACGCCTCGACGGCAGCGACCTCGCCGCTGACGACCTGGGCGTCGCCAAGGAACCGACACAGGATCTCGCCCGGTCGCACGGTCAGGGCTTGGCTCATAAGCAAGCCGCCGCGCCCGACCGGCTCGCCGAGCGCCGCCGAGGCGGCTTGCGCGTCCAATCGCTGCATCGCCCCGTCCGGCCACAGCGGCTGGGCGGCGACGCGGTCGAAACGGCGTGCGTCGCGCTCGGTCTGCTCCAATTGGGTCACCCCGCGTGCGATCACGCCGGCGGGCGCCTCCAGGGCGTACAGGGCCGCCGCGCGTTCAAGCGCCTGCGCGTGCAGATCGGCGACCGGTCCGCCGCCGGCGTCCAGCCTGGGCGTGACCAGGGCCGCGGGATTGCCGGAGGCGCCCGCCCCGGCTCCGGCGCGGTCGAGCACCAAGGGCTCCGCCCCGAGCGTGCTGAACGCGCGCGCCAGCGACGCCCCGGCTATTCCGGCGCCGACGACCACGACCCGGGGTGCGGTCTGGTGGGGCGGATCGCCCGGAAACACCGCCTCCAGGCGCTCGCGCTTGCGGCCGAACCCCGGGCGTTTGTCGACCGTGAAACCCGCCGCCTGCAGCCCGCGCCGCACCGCGCCGGCGACGGTGAAGGTGGCTGCGCGGGCCCCCGGAGCCGAGCGGGCGGCGACGGCGGCCAGCAGCTCGTCGCGCCACATCTGCGGGTTCAGGGCGGGCGAGAAGCCGTCGAGGAACCAGGCGTCGGCCCGGCCGGACCACCGCGCCAGCGCCTCCCCCGCCTCCATCACCGCCAGGTCCAGCGTCGCGTCGAATTCGGGCAGGTCGACGCGGTGAAAGCCCGGCGTCCGCGCGGGCCAGCGTTCCAGCAACGGGGCCGACACGTCTCGCAGCTCCGGCCAGCGGCCGTGGGCGCGGGCCGCCTCCTCGCGCGTCATGGGGAAGGCTTCGACCGAGAAGACGTGCAGCCGCCCGCCCGGCGGGCGCGCGCGCCGCCACAGCTCCAGCAGGGCCAGGACGTTCAGGCCGGTGCCGAAGCCGAGCTCGCCGACCGTGAACCGCCGTCGTCCCGCCCAAGCCTCGGGCAGGGCGCAGCCTTGGAGGAACACCGCTCGGCTCTCGGCCAAGCCGTCCTCGGCGGAGAAGTAGACGTCGCCGAACCGGCCCGAACGGGGCGATCCGTCCGGGGTCCAGACCAGTTCGGGATCGGGCGGGCGGTCGGTCATGCGCGCAAAGAGAAAGGGCCGCTCCCGTGAAGGAGCGGCCCTCAGAAGCCTCTAACCCTCGGAAGAGGGCGTCGAGATTACTTCTTTTCCGGAGCGGCCGGAGCGGCGGCGGCGTCGCCGGCCGGAGCGGTCGTGGTGGTGGTGGTCGCCGTGGCGGCGTCAGCAGCGGCCGGAGCGGCGGCGGCGTCGGCGGCGGCGCCGGCGGCGGCGGCGTCAGCAGCGGCCGTGTCGGTGGCGGTGGCTTCGGCGGCGGCTTCTTCGCCGGCGGCCTTTTCTTCTTGCTTCTGGCAAGCGGCGACGGACAGAGCGGCGACGGCCACGGAGGCGACGAGCAGTTTGCGGATCATTGGTCCCAGGTCCCTTCAGAAGGTTAGAGCGCCGAGACGAATCTCACGCTCCGGTGATCAAGTAACGCGAGAACGTGCGTTCCCGCAAGCGCTGTTTTCACGGGTTCGTGATCGGGAAGGCTGTGCCCTACGCCGCCTCGGCCGGAATGTTGTTCAGCGCCTCTTCCAGCTCCGCGAAGCTGGGCTGGGCGGTGGAGGGGATGTCGCCGCGGCCGATCTCGACCGAGATCTGGGCGGCGTTGCCGTGCAGGTGGGCGACCAGCACCGACTGGATGATGCGGTAGAAGGCGCCCTCCTCGTCGACCACCTCCTTCAGGCGCGTGGCCATCGGCCCGACCAGGCCGTAGGCCAGGAACACGCCGAGGAAGGTGCCGACCAGGGCGCCGCCGATCATGCCGCCCAGCACCTCGGGCGGCTCGGTGATCGCGCCCATGGTCTTGATCACCCCCAGCACCGCCGCGACGATCCCCAGCGCCGGCAGGGCGTCGGCCAGGTTCTGCAGCGCGTGGCTGGGCATCTGCGCCTCGTGGTGGTGCTTCTCGAGCTGCTTCTCCATCGCGTCCTCGACCTGGTGGGGGTCCTCCAGGTTCATGGTCATCATCCGCAGGGTGTCGCACATGAAGTCGATGGCGAAGTGGTCCTTCATGATCTTGGGAAAGCGGGTGAAGATCGTGCTCTCGGCCGGCCGCTCGATGTGGCTTTCCAGGGCGATCACGCCCTTGGACTTCATGGTCTTGGTCAGCAGGAACAGCAGCGAAAGGAGGTCGCGGTAGTCGGACGCCTTCCACTTCGGCCCGCCGAAGATCTTGCCGAAGCCGCCCATGGTGCCCTTGATGGTCGAGACCTTGTTGCCGATCAGGAAGGCGGCGACGCCCGCGCCGCCGATGGCCATCATCTCGTGCGGCAGAGCGTGCAGGATCACCCCCATGTTGCCGCCCGCCATCAGGTAGCTGCCGAACACCATGGCGAACAGCACGACGATGCCGATGATCTGGAACATGGGAGAGGACGCCCGCGCGGTTTGTTCGAGCGCGAGCATCTCCGTTAATCATTAAGGGCGCGTTGCCCTCGGCCTCACCGCTCGAGCGGGTCGCCGTTCGCGTCGACGATCCCGGATCGCTCCAGCATCAGCCGCAGCGGTTCGAGCTGGGCGGCGTAGCGCCGCCATCCGCCGACGGACTTGCGGCTGATCGGCTCGCGCACCTGCGAGGCGCTGGATGTCGTGACCGCGCCTTCGGTTTCGTGCGGGGACAGGCACGCCTCCTCGAACGGCAGGCCGCACCGGTCCAGCAGCCGGCGGATCTCTGCCTCGGGATTGGCGGTCAGCGCTTCGTATGAAACTTCGATCAGTCCGTCGCCCAGACAGGCGCGCCAGTGATCCATCAGCCGCCGGTAGGCCAGGAAGTGGTCGTGCAGGCCTTGAAAGCTGTAGGACCAGGGGTAGGCGCGCCCGAACAGCACCTTGTAGGCGCCGAACAGCGAGTCCATGGGATCGCGCCTGACATGGATGATCGCCGCCTCGGGGAAAGCCAGGCGGATGGGGCCGCAGAACAGATGGTTCTGCGGCAGCTTGTCGATCACCTGGGGCGAACGGCCGGCGAGAAAGGCGGTTTCTTTCCAGTAGGTCTGGGCCACCTTGGCCCAGCGGAATTCCCGGTCCAGCGCTTCCGGGGAGATCAGGTCCGCTTCATCGACGCCGTCGCCTTTCATGATGACGCGGAACGTCTGCAACTCGCCCATGGCCGACACGCGGCTGTGCGCCGCCAGGATACGCTCGATCAGCGTGGTTCCCGATCGCGGGAGCCCGACGATGAAGATCGGCCGCGGACCGCCTTGGCGCGGCGGCGCGGGTTTGAACATCGCCGGAGGAAAGGCGGACTCCAGGCGCTCCACCAAGCGCTGTTCCCGCTCCGTGGACCAAGGTCGCAACGATGCGACGGCTGACGCCGAATGCTCGAGCGCCGTCCACGCCTCCTCCTTCCGCCCGAGATCGTCCAACTCCTTGAACAGGGCGTAGCCGAGCCGGGCGCGATCGATCGGGGCGGAGGCGGCGCCGCGAGCCGACCGGATACGGTCCACGTGATTGCTTACCGCGGTCCAGCGCTTCAGCTTGGACAGGGCGAGGTAGGCTGGGGCCATGTTAGGAGCGCGGTGGATAGCCTGTTCGAACGCGGCCTCCGCGGCTTCGATCCGCCCCATATAGAAGCGGGCCAGGCCGCAGTTCATCCAGAAGTCGGCACGATCGGGCTTGGCCGCGACGGCGGCTTCCAACCGGTCCAGCGCCGGCTCCAGCCGCTTGATGCGGGTTAGGACCAGCCCAAGCAGGTTGTTGACCTCCGGGTCCGTCGGCCCGAGCGCGATCGACTGGCGCGCCGCCTCCGCCGCCTCGGCCCACCGCCACGCCCCCACCAGGGCGCGGGCCTTTTCCGCAAGGACATGCGCTCTGGCGGCGGGGGGGGAGGGCGTCAGGTCCGCTGATCGTTCCAGCGCGGAAACGGCTTCCTGGTACCTGTTAAGTTCGCTCAGCGTCGATCCGTAAAGGAACCAGCCTTCGGGGCGGGCGGGCGCCGCTTTCACCGCCTGCTCCGCCGCAACCAGGGCGTCGTTCAGCCGCCCTGCGCGACGCGCCGCATAACCCGAGCTGATGGCCGCTTCAAAGGCCGCGCGGGGCCCGGGCGCGGCGAGAGGCGTTCCGGGGGTCGAATAAAGCCTGGACATTCTGAGATCCGACGCGAAGGCGGCGACCCGTCGAGGATCGGGCGCCGGCGATGATCGCGCCACAAAAAAAAGCGGCGGGCCGAAGCCCGCCGCCGATAAGCAACTCTTACGTGTTCCTCAGAACTTCACGGTGCTGCTGAGGAAGAAGTAACGCCCGACCACGTCGTACAGGCCCGGCGCCGTGTTGTTGCCGGTGTTCAGCACGAACGGCGGATCCTCGTCGAAGACGTTGGAGACGCCGAAGGTCAGACCCACGTTCTCGTGGCTCCACCGCACGGCGAGGTCGTGCAGGTAGTACGAGTCCGGGCCGTAGTAGTTCAGGACGTTCGGAACGGCGATCGACGCACCGCCGGCGCGGAAATCGTCCATTCCCGAAATGAACTGCGTGCTCCACAGAGCCGAGAAGTCCATGAAACGCCATTCGGCGTCGAGGGTGGCCTTCCACTCGGGAACCGCGAACACGGTGCCGCCGGTGGTGATGCCGCCGACGATTTCCGAACCGTTGGAGTCGTAGGACTCGACCCACGAACCACGGAGTTCAAGATCCAGCGAGCCCGGCAGGAACGGGATCGCGTCGAACTTGTAGCCGACCATGAAGTCGACGCCCGAGGTTTCGATGTAGTTCAGGTTTTCCTGAATGTTGACCAGGGTGGTCAGGTTGCCCGACGCCCGCAGATCCTTCTGGTAGCAGAGGTTCGTCGGGTCGGCGGCCGCCGCTGCGAACGCGGCCGGAGCCAGGTCGTAGCAGTTGTTCAGGACCGTGGTCAGGCTCTGGGAGCCGACCGCGCCGTCCACGCGGAACTGATAGTAGTCGATCGTGGAACGGAAGCCCGGCAGCAGGGTCGGGGTGATCACCGCACCGAGGGTGAAGCTTTCGCCCGTTTCCGGCTGCAGGAACGGGTTGCCGCCCGACTCGGCCCGCAGCTGGGCCGCCGGCTGCGCGTAGGGGTTAGGAGCGCCCGCGTTGGTGCAGTTGATGTCGCGGTTGCTGCCGACGACACGCGACGGACCGCTGTTGCAGGGATCGGTGATGAACGCGAAGGTCTGGACGGCGCCGCCGTACAGTTCCACCACGTCCGGCACGCGGAAGGAGGTGCCCACCGCGCTACGGATCCGCAGGTCGTCGTTGACCTTCCAGTTCAGGCCGATCTTGTACACGTCGGCGTTGCCGAAGTTCGAGTAGTCGACCAGACGGCCCTGCATGTTCAGGGTCAGGTCCTGGAACAGCGGCATGTCCGCCAGCAGCGGAACTTCGATTTCCAGGAAGGCTTCCTTGGATTCGAAGGCGCCGCGGGTCGGCTCGGTCGCGTTGGCGATCGACTCGCCGCTGGAGGTCATGGCGTCCGGCGTGTTCGCGCCGGTTTCCTGACGATATTCCAGGCCGAAGGCGAATTGCAGGTCGCCGGCCGGCAGGGCGAACAGCGGGCCGCTGATCTGACCGACGGTCTGGCGCGACTCGAACTGGGTCGTGGTCTGGCTGGTGTAGAAGATGTAGTTCCGCTGACCTTCGGTCAGAGGCGTCGTCTGCGACAGCAGGTCGTTGATGTTCGAGATCGGCCCGACGGTCGGGCTGCTGCAGACCGGGTCGGCGGCGCACTGCGCCGGGTTAAGGACCCGCGACAGACGAACCACGTTGAACACGTTCTCGGTCTGCTGGTTGCCGTTGGTCTTCGACCAGGTGTGGTTCACTTCCCAGTTGTACCGGTCGAAAACCTTGCCGTTCAGGCCGACCGAGGCCCACAGCTGGCTGGCGTCCACGTACTGGTTGCGGATGCCGTAGCGGGTCGGGCGCCAGGTGATGCTGACGTCCTGGCCGTAGGGGTTGGTCGAGCTGGAAGCCAGCACGTTGATGCCGGACACGTACGGACCGGTCGGCGAGTTGGCGCTCATCGGGTTGGCCGACAGGTTGAAGTCGTCCTCACGCACGCCGTAGATCACGTCCGCGGTCAACTCGATGCCCATGCCGAGATCGTAGTCGGCGTGGAGAGCCATGGAGTAGACGTCGCGCGCGCCGACCAGGGTCTGGTCCGCCGAGAAGTCGTAGCGCGGGCAGTTGGCCGGGACGCCGGCGCCCAGCGAGGGGCCGCCCGCGTTCGGGAAGCAGGCCAGCAGGCTGGCGGCCGTGCCGGTGGCGGGGTTACGGTCGACGATCTGACCGCCCGGCGCCAGGCCTGAGTTGATCGTGAAGGTGCTGCCGCCGATCGCTTGGACCGGGCTGGTCGCCCAGTCGCGGTCGGCTTGGCGGATCTGGTCGCGGTGCTGGAACTCCAGCCCCATCACCACGTTGCCGCGGTCCGAGCTGGCGCCCCACAGGCCGCTGATGCGGTACTGCGCGCCGTCGCCGTCGTCGGAGACGCCGGCCAGGGCGTTCAGCTGCAGGCCTTCGTAGCTGTCGCGGATGATGAAGTTGACCACGCCGGCGACGGCGTCGGCGCCGTAGGCGGCCGAGGCGCCGTCACGCAGGATTTCGACACGCTCGATCATGCCGATCGGCAGGAAGCCCAGGTCCTGGGACTGGTTCTGCAGCGAGTCGGTGAACAGCGAGTAGCGCTTGGCGTTCACCATCACCAGGGTGCGGTTGGTGCCGAGGTTGCGCAGGTCGATGGTCGAGGCGCCGCCGCCCGACAGGATCGAGGACTGGCCGAAGCCGCCCGCCGACACCGCAGGATCCTTACGTAGGACCTCCGAGATCGAGATCTGGCCGGACTGCTGCAGTTCTTCGCCGGTGACGACCGTCAGGGGCGAAGCCGCCGTGACGTCGGAGCGCACGATGCGCGAGCCGGTGACCACGATCTCTGCCGACTCGGCTTCTTCCTCCGCGGCGTCCTGCGCGAACGCAGGAGCGGCCGCGAACGCCATGAGCGCCGCGCTGCAGATCATCGTAGAGGCCAGCAGGCGCTCCCGAATGGTTTGCTTTTTCAACTTCATTCCTCCTGAGCCCGGCGATGAGGCGGAACGGGTGATCCGTCCTTCGTCAGCACCTGAGCGACATTGGCCCGCAGGCGCACAGCCCCCGGATTACGGAAGCGTAAGGAACTCACATCCCGGCGGTCAACGAACAAACTCCACCCCGCCTCCGATTCGTCGCAAAGCTGTCGCATCCCGGCCACAGGCCAAGGGCGGCAAGGAGTTGACGCGAAATCAACCTCCGGTGTTCGAACGCCCCAAGCAGAGGTACCGGGTGCGGTGCTTGTCGACGATGTTGTCGACCCAGCCGGTCACGCGCGTGTTCACCAGGTTCTTGTTTACATAGTAGAAAATCGGCGCGATGGGGGCGTCGTCGAGCATGATCCGCTCGGCCTCGGCCATGTACTGCGCCCGCCGGGCGGCGTCCGGCTCATTGTTGGCCTTCGCCAGCAGGGCGTCGAACGCCGGATTGGCGTAGTCGCCGTAGTTCTGGGGGCCGGTGCTCGAGTCCTGAAGGTACAGGAAGCTCATGGCGTCGTTGTAGTCCGCGATCCAGGCGGCGTCGGCGATGTCGAAGTCGCGGATCCGGTACGACTGGTAGGCGATCTGGGTCTCGTTCTGCACCAGCACCGCCTGCACGCCCACGGCTTTGAAGTCGGCCTGGATCGCCGGCATCATCAAGGATGGGTCGGGCGTGTTGCGGTGCTTGATCTCCAGCTTCAGCGGATTGTCCGGGCCGTAGCCCGCCTCAGCCAGCAGCCGGCGCGCCTCGCGCTGGCGCTTCTCCAGCGGCCAGCCCGCGTAGAAGGCCTTGGGCCCGTTCGACACGTAGTTGGCCACGCCGGGCGGAACGAGGCTGTAGGCGGGCTGCTGGCCCCCGCGCAGCAGCTTCTTGGTGATGAAGTCGCGGTCGATCGCCATGGACAGCGCCTGGCGCACCCGCCTGTCCTTCAGCGCCTTCACCTGCGACTTGGGCCCGGAGTTGAAGGCCAGGTAGGCCGTGCCGAGGTAGGTGTGCACCCGCACGAAGGGCGCGGTTTTCGGGTTCTCCCGCAGGAAGCCGATCTGGTTGGACTGGATGTCGGTGTTGACGTCCAGCTCGCCCGCGAACACCCGCCGCTGGGCCGAGATCGCGTTGTTCGTGGGATAATAGTAGACCTGATCGATGCAGACGTTCCCGGCGTCCCAGAAGCGCGGGTTCTTGACCGTCTTGACGTGATCGCCCAGCCGCCAGGCGGCCAGAGTATAGGGGCCGTTGGAGACGTAGTTGCCCGGCTGCACCCAGGCGTCGCCCAATGCTTTCACCTTGTGACTGGGCACCGGATACATGGTGTAGTGCGTCGCCAGTTCGGGCAGGAACGGAGCGGGGTTCTTCAGCCGGATCTCGAGGGTCAGCGGATCGACCGCGCGCACGCCGAGCCGTTCGGGGGGCAGCTTGCCCTCGTTGACCTCCTGGGCGTTCAGGATCGGATACAGCAGCGAGGCGTACTCGGCCGCGGTCTTCGGATCCATGATCCGGCGCAGGGAGAAGACGAAGTCCTCGGACGTGACCGGGGCGCCGTCCGACCACACCGCGCCGGGGCGGAGCCTGAACGTCCAGGTCAGTCCGTCGGCGCTGGTGGTCCACGACTCCGCAGCGCCAGGGATCGGCTTTCCTGAAGCGTCGTCGGTGGTCAGGCCCACCAACATGTCGCTGATGATCCGGTTCTCCCAGGTGCCGGAGGCCTTGTGCGGGTCCAGCGACACCGGTTCCGAGGCGTTGCCGATGTGGAGGCACTGCTCGCCGGCCGGACAGGCGGGGCGCACGGCCTCGGTGCGGCTGCAAGAGATCGCTGCGAGAGCGACGGCGGCGAGGAAAAGATTGCGGAACTGGCGCATGTCTTCTTCTATGCGGGCTCGAGGGTCAGGGAGTCGAACGCATGCGTCACCATTTGCCCGCCGCCGCTGCGGCGACGATCTGCGGCTTCAGCCTCCTGGCGTTTCCGGCCGCGGCCCAGACCGACATCAAGGCTAGGGCGGCGGCGTTCGAGCGTCTCACCGCATGTCGAATCATCGACGACGCCGGGCGGCGCCTCGCCTGTTACGACGCCGCGGCGGCGGCCCTCGATCAGGCGGAAAAGGCTGGCGAACTGGTGGTGGTCGACAAGGGGCAAGTCCGCGAAGCCAAACGCATGTCGTTCGGCTTCGATCTGGACGCCTTGAACATCTTCGACCGTGGAGACCGCCCCGAGCAGGTCGAAAAGGTGACTCTCGAGGTCCGCTCCGCGCGCCAGGGCGAAGGCGGCAAGTGGATCATGGTCATGACCGACGGGCAGGTCTGGCGTCAGCTCGAGCGCGACCAGGGCGCAAGCGCCCCCAAGGCGGGCTCCCGCGTCGAAATCCGGCGCGGCATATCCAACAGCTACCTGGCCAGCATCGACGGCCGGGCGCTGGTGCGCGTGAAGCGGGACAAATAGGCTCATCGGTCCTTCGGATCGATCGCGTCGCGCAGGCCGTCGCCCAGGAAGTTGAAGCACAGCAGCGTCAGCACCATGGTCAGCGACGGGAAGATCAGCTCCCAGGGCGCGATCTCCATGTTCTGCGCCCCGCGCGAGATCAGGGTGCCGAGCGAGGTCAGCGGCTCCTGGATGCCCAGGCCGAGGAAGCTGAGGAAGCTCTCGGCCAGGATGATGGTCGGGATGGTCAGGGTGACGTAGACCACCACCGGCCCCAGCAGGTTCGGCACGATGTGCTTGCGCACGATGGCGCCGTCCGACATGCCCGCCGCCCGCGCCGCCTCGACGAACTCCTTCTGCTTCAGCGACAGGGTCTGGCCGCGCACGATCCGCGCCATGGTCAGCCACTCCACCGCGCCGATGGCGGCGAAGATCAGGATGAAGCTGCGGCCGAAGGTGACCATCAGCAGGATGACGAAGAAGATGAACGGCAGCGAGTAGAGCACGTCGACGATGCGCATCATCAGCTCGTCGGTGCGCCCGCCGACGAACCCTGCAGTAGCCCCCCACAGCACCCCGATCACCAGCGACACGAGAGTGGCGACGATCCCCACCGCCAGCGAGACCCTGAGCCCGATAAGGGTGCGGGCGAACAGGTCGCGCCCCAAAGACTCGGTGCCGAACAGGTAGGTCCCGGTGAAGGGCTTCGCCCAGACGTCCTCGCGGTTGATGGTGTCGTAGCGGTGCGGGGTCAGCTCGGGGCCGAAGATCGCCGCGCCGACCAGCACGGCCAGCACGATCATGCTGAACACCGCGGCCTTGTTGCGGAACAGCCGGCGCCGCGCGTCGTCCCAGAGGCTGCGCCCCTTCAGGGCGGCCTTGGTCATGGCCTCCGCCCCCGCGGGCGAGCCGATGGTCATGGGGGGACGGTTCACGACAGCCTCACCCGAGGATCGAGCACGGCGTAGAGCAGGTCCGCGATCAGGTTCAGGACGATGATCAGGGTGGCGTAGAGGATCACGACCCCCATCACGACGGTGTAGTCGCGCTGGAGCGCGCCGATCACGAACGAACGGCCCAGCCCCGGCAGCTGGAATATCTGCTCCACCACCAGCGAGCCGGTGATCAGGCCGGCCATCGCCGGGCCCAGGTAGGAGACCAGCGGCAGCAGGGCGGCGCGGAGCGCGTGCTCGGTGACGATCCGGCTCTCGGGCAGACCCTTGGCCCGCGCGGTGCGGATGTAGTTGGAGCGCAGCACCTCGATCATGCCCGCCCGCGTCAGCCGCGAGATGATCGCCACCTGCGGCAGGGCGAGCACCGTCACCGGCAGGATCATGTTCAGCAGGGCGCCCTCGTTCCAGCCGCCGCTGGGCAGCCAGCCGAGCATCGAGCCGAACAGCAGGATCAGCAGCGGCGCGGTGACGAAGGTCGGGATGGTGACGCCCAGCACGCCGACGGCGGTCGCGGCGTAGTCGGCGCCCCGGTTCTGGCGCAGGGCGGCGAACACCCCGACGGCGACCCCGACCACCGCGGCCAGCGCCAGGGCCGTCAGGCCGATCTTGGCGCTGATCGGAAAGCCCTCCTGCACCAGCTGCCACACGGTCTTGTCGCGATACTTCAGCGACGGGCCGAAGTCGCCGCGCACCACGTCGGACAGATAGTTCGCGTACTGGACCGGCAGCGGCTTATCGAGGCCGTACTTGGCCTCGACGTTCTTGAGGATTTCGGCCGGCAGCTTGCGGTCGCTGTCGAAAGGACCGCCGGGCGCGGCGCGCATCATGAAAAAGGCGACCGTAATCACCAGGAACAGGGTGGGTATGGCGACCAGCAGGCGACGGAGAAGGAAACGCAACATGACGCGGCCCTGACGACCCCTCGCGGCGGCCGGGGTTGCGACCCTTCCACCGGCCCCTATGGTTGTCAATCAAACAGCCTTAGCCGCAGAGGACCGCCATGGCCGAGTTCCGCAAGGTGACCGACAGCTTCTCCGTCGCGCCGCAGATCGCGTCGGAGGATCTGGCGCGTGCTGCGGCGATGGGGTTCCGCACCGTGATCAACAACCGGCCGGACTTCGAGGAGCCGGGGCAGCCCGAGGGCGAGGCTCTGGCGCAGGCGGCGCGGGCGGCGGGCCTGACCTATGTCGCCGTGCCGGTGCGCGGCCGGCCCACGGCCGAGCAGGCCGAGGCCGTGCGCGCGGCGGTCGCCGAGGCGGACGGCCCGGTGCTGGCCTGGTGCAAGTCCGGCACCCGCTCGATCATGACCTGGGCCATGGGCCAGGCGGCTTCCGGCGAGCGGTCGCGCGAGGAGCTGCTGTCCCTGGGAGCCGGGGCGGGATACGACCTGTCGCCGGTGGTTTGACTTCCTTCTCCCGTCCGGGAAAAGGAGGGTCCCGCGCACCGGAGCGCGCCGGCGCGAAGGTCCGCGCGGGAGGATGAGGGATACGGCGGCTCCTCGTCCTGAACCCGCCGTCGCCCTCGCCCTGGCTGAGCTTACGCTCAGCCTTTCCCTCTCCCGTCCGGGAGAAGGAGGAACATCACCGCGTGATCGGCACCCGGGCGCCGTACAGGCCCAGCGACGGCTCGGGCGTGCAGCTGGCGACGACGAACTGGAGCGCCGTGAGACAGAAGAAGGCCGCCGTGATCTTCTGGAGCCGTTTTGAGACGAAAAGGGTGGCCGCGATCGCCATGAAAGCCTCCGGGAACTGGGTCGAGGCGTCTGATCGCAAGAGCCGGGCCGCGCGCCCATGATCCCTTTCGTGCGCGATTTCGACTTCGCCTACGGGCGCGCGGACCAGGTCTCGCCGCTGATCAGGCGGGTGGTGGCGGACAATCCCGGCCCGTTCACCTTCACCGGCACCGGTACCTACATCGTCGGACGAGGGGAGGTGGCGGTCATCGACCCCGGCCCGGACGATCCCGCCCATCTGCAGGCGCTGCTGGCGGCGGTGGAGGGCGAGCGGGTGACGCACGTGCTGGTCACCCATACGCACCTGGACCACTCGCCCCTCGCCCGCCCGTTCGCCGAGGCGACCGGGGCGACCGTCTACGCCGCCCGTCCGCCCGCGGCCCCGAGCGCCCACGGCATGACCCTGGAGGAAGGCGACGACGGCGGCTTCCGGCCGGACGTGACGATCGGCGACGGCGACCGGTTCTCAGGGCCGGGCTGGACGCTGGAGACCGTCGCCACCCCCGGCCACGCCTCCAACCACCTGGCCTTCGCCCTGATCGAGGAGAACGCCCTGTTCAGCGGCGACCACGTGATGGGCTGGTCCACCACCGTGATCGGCCCGCCGGACGGCGACATGGCCGCCTACTACGCCAGCCTGGAGAAGGTGATCGCGCGGGGCTTCTCGACCCTGTGGCCGACCCACGGCCCGCCGGTGACCGAGCCGGAGCCGTTCCTGAAGGCCTACCTCGCCCATCGCAAGGCGCGCGAGGCGCAGATCGTCGAGCGGCTGAGGGCCGGCGACCGTACGATCGCGCAGATGGTGCCCGTGCTCTACGCCCAGGTGGACCGTCGGCTGTGGCCGGCGGCGGCGCATTCGGTGCTGGCGCACCTGATCGGTTTGGTGCGTACCGGCGTGGCGGCGACGGACGGCGAGCCTGAGATGGGGAGCGCTTACCGGCTGACCCGCGATCCGCTCATCCCCGCGGAGTTATTTCCCAGATAGCGCCTGCACGATTTTCGTCACCCGCCCGCAGTTGGCGCCCAGGTCGGAGCCGCCGACGCGGCTGACCGAACGGACGTCGGTGCGGCCCGGCCGCATGCGCACGATCACGTCGTCCTTGAAGCCGTACCAGAGGCTTTCGTGCGTGCCCTCGACGCGCCAGGGGGCCTGGCCGATCACCTGCACGCCGTTCTTCTCCAGCACGCGGGCGACCTCCTCGGGCTCGACCAGGCGCGGAACCGGCCGGGCGCCCGGGCAGGTCTCGGCGTTGATCTCGGCGATGCGGCGGCCCTCCCATTTCTTGAAGGCGGGGCGCTTCATCAGCCCGACCACCGGGTCGGGCTCCACCGGGTTTGCGGCGCCGGCGCGAGCCTTCATCATCGTGTCGGAGAAGCTGAGCGGTTCCGCCCAGTCGGTGGACACGTCGTGGATCGGCGGCAGGCTCTCGGCCTTGGCGCGGAACCGCTGGAAGCCCAGCAGGGTCAGGCCCGGGATCAGGACGGCGACCACGGCCAGGGGCAGCAGCCGCTTCGGCGCGGCGAAGGCGAACAGCACCGCCAGCACCCCCGCGCCCAGCCCGACCATCGCCGCCTTGGGCGCCCAGTCGACCGTCCAGACGCCGAAGCCGGTCTTCCAGTCCACCCACCCGGCGCGGGTGGCGATCGCGCCCGCCAGCACCAGCAGCGGCGCGATCAGGGCTATGGCGAGCGCGGTGCGGACGAGGTGGCGCGCGCCCTTGCTGGTGTCGGCCATGGTGTAGCTCCCCTCCCCGGACGCCCGTCCGTCCTCAGCGGACCGGCTCGGGCAGCTTGTGGTCCTTGAACCGCTCCCGCATCACCTTCTTGTCGATTTTGCCGGTGGCGCCCAGCGGGATGTCGTCCACGAAGGCCACGTCGTCGGGCATCCACCACTTGGCGATCTTGCCCTGCAGGTGGTCCAGCATCTCCCTCTTGGTCGGCTGCTGGCCCGCGCGCGGCTTGACGATCAGCAGCGGCCGCTCGTCCCACTTGGGGTGGGGCACGCCGATCACGGTCGCCAGCTCCACCTTGGGGTGACCCATGGCGATGTTCTCGATGTCGATGGAGCTGATCCACTCGCCGCCGGACTTGATCACGTCCTTGGCGCGGTCCGTGATCTGCATGTAGCCGGCGGTGTCGACGGTGGCGACGTCGCCGGTGTCGAAGAAGCCCTCGACGTCCAGGATGGTCCCGCCCTCGCCCTTGAAGTAGGCGCCCGCGACGGTCGGACCGCGCACCATCAGGTGGCCGAAGGTGGAGCCGTCGTGCGGCAGGGTCTTGCCGGCGTCGTCCTTCAGCTTCAGCTCGATGCCGACCGGCGGGCGGCCCTGCTTCAGCCGGGTCGGCATCTGCCTGTCGAACGGCAGGGCGGCGATCTCCGGCGTGAGCGCGCAGACGGTGCCCAGCGGCGAGGTCTCGGTCATGCCCCAGGCGTGCATCACGTCCACGCCGTAGTCGTCGTGGAAGGCGCGAATGATGCTCTCCGGACAGGCCGAGCCGCCGATGGTCACCTTCTTAAGGGTCGACAGCTTCAGCCCGCTGGACTGGAGGTGCTGGAGCAGCATCTGCCACACGGTCGGCACAGCCGCCGAATAGGTGACTTTCTCGGTCTCCAGCAGTTCGTAGATCGACTGGCCGTCCATCCGCGCGCCCGGCAGCACCAGCTTGGAGCCCACCGCCGGCGCGCCGAACGCCACGCCCCAGGCGTTGGCGTGGAACATCGGCACCACCGGCAGGATGGTGTCCTGCACCGAGGTGCCCAGCACGTCGGTCTGGAGGCCCAGCAGGGTGTGGATGAAGTTCGACCGGTGCGAGTACAGCACCCCCTTCGGGTTACCGGTCGTGCCGGAGGTGTAGCAGAGCCCGCAGGCCGTATCCTCGGGGAAGCCGCCCCAGGCGCAGTCGGCGCTGCTCTCCTTCACCACCCGCTCGTAGCAGTCGGCGCGCGGCAGCTTGGTCTGCGGCATGTTCCATTCGTCGGTCATGACGATCACGCGCTCGACCGTGGGGCAGTGCGGCAGCACGGCCTCCAGCAGGGGCACGAAGGTCAGGTCGACGAAGATGATCCGGTCTTCGGCGTGGTTGATGATGTAGACCAGCTGCTCGGGAAACAGGCGCGGGTTCAGGGTGTGGCAGACCGCCCCGATGCCCATGATCCCGTACCAGGCCTCCATGTGCCGGTGGGTGTTCCAGGCCAGCGTCGCCACCCGGTCGCCGAGCTTGATCCCCCAGCCCTTCAGCGCGGTGGACACGCGTTTGGCGCGGTCGTGGATCTCGGCGTAGGTGGTGCGGTGGATCGGCCCCTCGACCGTGCGGGTCACCACCTCTCGATCGCCGTGCCAGATCCTGGCGTGGTCCAGGATCCTGTCGACGGTCAGCGGCCAGTCCTGCATCAACCCGCGCATACGACGTCCTCCCGTGCGCCCGTCTGACCTCGGCGCTTGACCTAGAAGCTAGAGGGCTGAACGGCGATAAGCAACGGAACGGTGGCGCGCTCCGCGTTCAGAGACGCTCCAGCAGCCTCAGCCCCAGTTCGGTGCGCGCGCCCTCGCGCTCGACCAGCAGGTCGACCACCGAGCCGGCCGGCCCCTGCAACGCCCACAGCAGCCCCTCGTAACCGCCCTCGCCGGCGAAGGCGGCGATCACGTCGCCCTGCAGCAGTCCGGCCCGATGGGCGGCGCTCTTCTCCTCCACCGCCGTCACGGTGATCCGGCCTTCGACGCGCTCGAGCGACAGGCCGGAGCGGTCGTAGCGGATCGGCTCGGCGAAGGCGGCGTTGGGCTTCAGCCAGACCTTCTGGTCCTGCGGGTCGGTGGCGAAGGAGAAGCGCCGCAGGATCTCCGTCCCGATCACCCCGTCGGCTTCCTTGAACCCGTCGCGGCCCACGTCGGCCGGATCGCCCAGCAGCATGACCGGGCGCGAAATTTGGAACGAACCGAGCTTCAGGTTCACGCCGCGCACCAAGCGGGTTTCGAACAGCCCCGCGATGCCCGAAGAGACCCCCTCTCGCCAGCGCGGGTAGCGGTCCCACAGCCCGGCCCGCTTCACGTAGTCGGGAAACAGGAACAGGGCGGAGTCCGCCCCGGTGTCGAGCAACAGCTTGACCGGCGCGCCGTCGATTTCGGCCCTGATCGTGGGGCGCGGGTCGTAATCTTCCGCCAGGGTCTGGACGTGGCCGGCCATCTGGCCGGACATCTCCTCCAGCGCCACCCCGCCCTTGCCCAGGATCGGCCTGGACACCGAGGGCAGCTCCTCGTGGTCGGGCAGCTTGAACGAGCGCGGCGGCGCTACGGTCATGGTCCCCTTGTCGAAGTCCATGCCCATGCTGGCCAGCGCGAACAGCGATGCGGGCACGATGCCGACGATGAAGGCGTCCTCGGGCACGTCCCATCCGAGCACGTAGATGTCGCGGTCCTTCACCGCCCCGCCGACCACCACCTCGCGGACGTTGTAGCTGGACATCCTCACCTTGCCGACCGCCGCCTGGGCGGTGACGGTGCGCGACACCGGCAGTTTCAGCCGTCGGGCGATCGCGTCGCTGATCGCGAACCCGCTCGCGCCGGTGTCGATCAGGCAGCGGAACGGACCCTCGCCGTTGATCGTCAGCGCCGTCCAGGGCCGGTTGAGCGTGACCTTGAATGGAATTTCCAGTCGCCGGCCGGCCGAGAAGGCGGCTGTGGGAGCGGCCGCCAGGGCGGCGCCTCCGAGCAAGGCGGCTCGCCGCGTGAACGCCTGCATCGACTCCCCCGTCGCAAGACCGCCAGATGACTACGGCCCAGGCCTGCGCGTCCAGCGGATTTCGCCGGGATCGCGGGTCAGTTGTTCTTCCAGCACCGCCCCGTCGGCGTCGGAGGCGTCGCCGGTGCGGGCGTCGATCCGCGCCCGCATCACCTGGGGCGGCGCGTCCAGCCACACGCCCTCGAAGGGCACGCCGTGATCCCGCGCCAGGGTCTCGGCGGCGTCGCGCTCCTCGGGCCGCAGGAACACCGCGTCCAGCACCACGGCCCGGCCGACGGTCAGGCACAGGGCCGCCTCCTCGAACATCCGCGCGTACACCCGTCCGCTTTCCCCCGGCGCATAGGCTTCGGGCGGCAGCCGGTCGAGCGGGCCGGCGCCCCACATCCGCTTCCTGATCTCGTCCGAACGCAGCAGCATCGCCCCGGGCGCGGGCCCCAGGTCGGGCGCGCGGGCGCGGGCGAAGGTGGTCTTGCCCGAACCCGACAGCCCGCCCACCGCCAGCACCGACGGCGGAGCCGGCTCCAGGAACGCCCGCGCCGCCTGCAGATAGCGCCGCGCCTGGGCCGGATCGTCGGCCTTCAGGCTCACGTGAGCGCGCACCCCCGCGCGTACCGACAGCAGCAGCGGCAGGGCCATTAGCCCCGTGAACCCCGCCTCGCCGAAGCTCCTCGCCGCCTCGTCGGCCCAGGCGTTCATCACCCGGTTCGCCGCCTCGAGCCGACCGACGAAGCACAGGTCCATCAGCAGGAAGGCCAGGTCGTACAGGACGTCGATGCGGTTCAGGGTGTCGTTGAACTCGATGCAGTCGAACAGCACCGGACGCCCGTCCTCGACGAAGATGTTGCCCAGGTGCAGATCCCCATGGCAGCGGCGCGACAGGCCCGCGGCGCGCCGGCGCTCCAGCAGCAGCGCGACCCGCTCGAACGCGGCGCGGCTGTCGACGACCAGAGCCTCGACCGCCTCGGAGCCCAGCACGTCGCCCCCCTCGCGCAGGAGCCCGGCATTGGAGCCCAGCACGTATTCGATCGCGCCCGCGCCCCCCTCTTCGGTGACCGGCGCCTGCCGGTGGAAGCGGGCGACGGCGCGGCCCAGCGCCTCGGCGAGCGCGCCGTCGCAGGCCTCGGGCCGGTTCGCCAGCACCGCGGCCTCGTCGAACCGGCGCATGCGCACCACCGGCTCCCCCTCGACCTCGATCACGCCCAGGTACACGTCCGGCGCGGTGGCCCGGTTGAACTCCAGCTCGCGCCCCGCCGCCCAGCGCCGCCGTTCCAGGGTCGAGTAATCCAGAAAGCCGAAGTCGACCGGCTTCTTCAGTTTCAGGGCCTCGCCGCCGGTCAGGAACACCGCCGCGCAGGGCGTATCGATCACGCGCTCGGCCTGTGCGCTCAACCGGGCGAAGGCGCGCTCGTAGCCGTTCTGAGGGGCAGGCGAGGTCATGCCGCCGCTCTACACGGCGTGGCCGTGCTGCACCACTCGCGCCTTCGTCGTGGCGGGCGAGCCACTGTCGGCTTGCGGACACTGGCCGGGTGAATAAAAGTTAATCTCAGGGCTTTCAGGAGAGAGGGCCGTCGCAAAGCGCGCTCGGGGGAGGCGCCGCGGCGGTGGAAGGACATGGCCTATTGCGACGGGCGCGACCTGCGCTCCGAGCGGAAGCGCGGCGACATCCTCGCCGCCGCACGCCGCCTGTTCATGCTCGAGGGATATTCCGGGACCGGGATGGAGGCGGTGGCGCGCGACGCCGGCGTCTCCACCGCCACCCTCTACGCCTACTTTCCCGGCAAGGCCGACCTGTTCAAGGCGGTGGTCGAGGAGGCGGCGAAGGAGTTCTCGCGCCTGATCGATCAGGCCGCCGGGATCGGCGGCGACGGGATCAGCCAGCTGCGCGGCTTCGCCATCGCCTACGCCCGGTTCATGAGCGACCCGTTCGTCCGGTCGGTGTTCCGCCTGGTCGCGTCGGAGCGGCGGCGCTTCGAGTCGGTGGCGCGCCACTTCTACGACCGCGGGCGCAGCGAATTCGGCGGCTACCTGATGACCGTGCTGAAGCGCCTGCAGGACGAGGGCCGCGTGCGGGTGACCAAGCCTTCCTGGGCGGCCGGGCAGCTGATGGGCATGATCGAGCACCCCTGCTTCGTGGTGCCCATGGTCACCGGCGACGAGACCCGCGCCGAACGCCCGATCGAGCAGATCTGCGACGAGGCGGTCGAGACCTTCCTCGCCCGCTACGCCGTCCGCGCGCCGGCCGAGGCGGCGGCTTAAGGGTACAGCCGCTCCCGCGCCCAGGCTTCGCTCGTGGAGGCCCGCCGGAACGTCAGCCGGTCGTGCAGGCGGAACGGCCGGTCGCGCCAGAACTCGAAACTCAGCGGCGCCACCCGGTAGCCGGACCAGTGCGGCGGGCGCGGCGGCTCGCCCAGGCCGAACTTGAGCCCGTACTCGGCGATGCGCTTCTCCAGCGCGAAGCGGCTCTCCAGCGGGCGCGACTGGTCCGACGCCCAGGCGCCGATCCGGCTGTCGCGGGCGCGGGTGCGGAAGTAGGCGTCGGCCTCCTCCGCGCTCACCGGCGACACCGGCCCGCGAATGCGGACCTGCCGGCGCAGCGACTTCCAGTGGAACAGCAGCGCCGCCTGCGGATTGCCCGCCAGCTGCCGTCCCTTGGCGCTTTCGGTGTTGGTGTAGAAGACGAAGCCGTCGGTGTCGAAGCCCTTCAGCAGCACCATGCGCACGTCCGGCAGGCCGTCGGCGTCGGCGGTGGCCACGGCCATGGCGTTGGGGTCGTTCGGCTCCTTCTCGCGCGCCGCGGCCAGCCACTGCTCGAACAGGGCGAACGGCTCCTGCAGGGCGAAGATCGACTCGTCGGCGTTGCCGACGTGGGCGGCCTCGTACTCGCGTTCGGAGGGGCTGGGCGGCAGCAGGGAACGGCTCATGACCGGTTATGTGCGCCCGGCGGGCCGTCCGGCAAGTTTGTCGGCCGCGCGCGGGTCGGCTAAGCCGGGGCGATGTCGCACAACACCTTCGGACGTCTGTTCCGCGTCACCACCTGGGGCGAGAGCCACGGGCCGGCGATCGGCTGCGTGATCGACGGATGCCCGCCCGGCCTGCCGCTGTCGGAAGCCGACGTTCAGGTCGAGCTCGACCGCCGCAAGCCCGGGACCAGCCGCTTCGTCACCCAGAGGCGCGAACCCGACCAGGCCCGCATTCTGTCCGGCGTGTACGAGGGCGTGACCACCGGCCACCCGATCTCCATCCTGATCGAAAACGTCGACGCACGGTCCAAGGACTACTCGGAGATCGCCCGCGTCTTCCGCCCCGGCCACGCCGATTACGCCTGGGCCGCCAAGTACGGCGTGCGCGATCCGCGAGGCGGCGGCCGCTCCTCCGCTCGCGAGACCGCCTGCCGCGTCGCCGCCGGCGCGGTGGCGCGTAAGGTGCTGGGCGCGGACGTCGCGGTGCGCGCCGCCCTGGTCCAGATCGGTCCGCACCGGATCGACCGGGCGCGCTGGGACTGGGCGGAGACCGCGAACAATCCCTTCTTCTGCCCGGACGCGGAGACCGCGCACGTCTGGGAGTCGTTTCTCGACGAGACCCGCAAGCGCGGCTCCTCCGCCGGCGCGATGGTCGAAGTCGTGGCGCACGGCGTGCCGCCCGGCTGGGGGTCGCCCGTCTACGGCAAGCTGGACGCCGACCTGGCCGCGGCGCTGATGTCGATCAACGCCGCCAAGGGGGTCGAGATCGGCGCGGGCTTCGCCGCCGCCGAACTCTCCGGCGAAGACAACGCCGACGAGATGCGCGCGGGCGAAAACGGGCCCGTGTTCCTGTCCAACCACGCGGGCGGCGTGCTGGGCGGCGTCTCCACCGGCCAATCGGTGACGGCCCGCGTCGCCTTCAAGCCCACCTCCTCCATCCTGACCCCCCGCCGCAGCGTCGACGTGGACGGAAACGAGGTCGAGGTCTCCACCAAGGGCCGCCACGACCCCTGCGTCGGCGTCCGCGCCCCGCCCGTCGTCGAAGCCATGACCGCCTGCGTCCTCGCCGACGCCTTCCTGGCCCACCGCGCACAGGTCGGCTGAGCGCTCGCTGCAACTAACGGATCGGCGGCCGACAAGCGGGGCTCTGGCGAGTTCCGGGTTTATCGTGGTAAACGTGCGGTTAAGCTCGGGGGAAAGAGCTGGAGGGATAGTTCATGGAAAGCGTGCAACCTTATCTGGGCGGAGCCTACGACTTCCTGCAGACCGGCTTTGCGACGGTCAACTCGCAGGTCGCGGCCCTGGTCATCGCCCTGATCGCGGCGGTGCTGATGAAGCAGTGGAAACAGATCTGGGCGATGGCGCTGGGCGCGGTCGTGTTCCAGATTCTGGTGGCGGTGATGATCCCGGTGCTGGGCGGCGGCCGCTTCCAGCTGCCGAACCTGATCTCGCCGGAGTTCCTGATCTCGACGGCGGCGACCTTCGTCGGCTTCCTGATCGTGATTTCGGTGTTCTTCTTCGTGAAGAAGAACGTCCTCAAGGCCGCCTGACGCGCAGCCTTAAGAACAGACACTCAGGACCGGAGCGGGCGGGGAGCGATCCCCGCCCGTTTCCTTATCTGAACCCCAGCACGTCCTGCATGTCGTAGAGCCCCGGCGCGCGGCCCGCGGCCCACAGCGCCGCCTCCACCGCGCCGCGGGCGAACAGCGAGCGGTCGCGGGCGGAGTGGGACAGTGTCAGGATCTCGTCCTCGGCGGCGAACACCACCGCGTGTTCGCCCACGATCCCGCCGGCGCGCATCACCGAAAAGCCGATGCTCCCCGCCTGACGCGGGCCGGTGATCCCCTCGCGCGGCCCCGCGCGCAGCGCCTCCAGCGCCTCGCCGCGTCCTCGTGCGGCCGCCTCGCCCAGCATCAGGGCGGTGCCCGACGGCGCGTCGGCCTTGCGCCGGTGGTGGGCCTCGAACACCTCCACGTCCCACGCCTGCTCCGACAGCTTGCGCGCCGCCTGCTCGACCAGGCCGATCAGGGTGTTCACGCCCAGCGAGAAGTTGCCGCTCTTGACGATCGCCAGGCGGCTCGCGGCCTCGGCCACCGCCGCGTTCTGCTCGGGCGTGAAGCCGGTGGAGCCGATCACCAGAGCCGGACGACCGGTCGCGGCGCAGCGCTCGGCCAGGGCGACCGAGGCTTCGGGGGTGGTGAAGTCGATCACCACGTCGCAGTGGTTCAGGTCCGGCTCCTCGCCGCGGTCGAACCGCAGGGCGACGATCGAGCCGTCGCGCTGTTCCAGCACCTGGGACACCGCGCGGCCCATGCGCCCGCGCGCGCCGGCGATGCCGATGTGAACGGGGGCGCTCATGCGCGCGCCTCCGGCGCGTGCGATCTCGTTGGTGCTGTGAGCGTCGGTTGCAAGCGGCTCCCCCGATGAAGCTCTGCCGCGCATTGCGCGCGTCTGGCGGTCTACGCCAAAGGCGCGCGGGTGGAAATCTCCACCGGGCCGGAGCTCTAGCCGGCCGAGCAGCTGGCCCCGCCCAGCACGCAGAACGTGGCGCAGTGCGGGTGGTTCAGCGCCACCGCCCCGGCCGCGTGCCTGAGCGTCGGCCCCAGCTCGAACGCCGGGTCGTAGGGCAGCAGGGTGCAGGCGACCACCGTCGGGGCCGCGGCGCCCTTGCGGCGGACCACCATGCGGCTGGAGGCGCACATCACCTCGGTGGGGCGCTTGCCGAGTATGCCCCAGCAGGCCTCGGTGATCTCCGGCACGTCGACGCGCGCGTCCATCTCGGGAAACAGCACCAGCCGCCCGGGGTCGAAGGCGTCGACGGGCAGGTCGAGCCCCCGGAACAGCTCGTCGTACGCGGCGCGGGCGGTCTCCTCCCGCTCGCCCGGGGCGCTGCGGCCGGCGATCGCCAGGGAGAAGCCGTTGCGGGCCAGCCAGGCCAAGCCGTCGATGGCGGGCTTCCAGCTGCGCGGGCCCCGTTCGGCCTCGTGCAGGGCGCGGCCGTGGTGGTCCAGGCTGACCCGCAGCGTCAGGCGCGAGCCGTGGCGGGCGTTCAGCGCCAGCAGCCCGGCCTCGAACCGCCGCATCGGCCGCATGGCGTTGGTCAGCACCAGCGCCTGGAAGCCGCGCGACAGGGCCGCATCCAGCATCGGCAGGATGTCGCGGTTCATGAACGGCTCGCCGCCGGTGAAGCCGATCTCCACGGGCGGCGGGTCCAGCGCCGTCGCCTCGTCCAGGAAGGCCTCGACTTCGGCCAGGCTCAGGTAGGCGAGCGCGTCGTTGCGGGGACTGCTCTCGATGTAGCAGTTCAGGCAGGTCAGGTTGCACAGGGTGCCGGTGTTGAACCAGAGCGTCCGCAGGGCCTCCAGGGCCACCCGCGCGCGCGGCTCGCCGCGGGCGGTGATCGCGGGGTCGCGGAACTTGGCCGGGTCCAGCGGCCGGGGAGCTTCGACCACGAACGGCGACAGGCGCAGGAGCTGGTTCATGCGCCGTCATACGTACGTCAGCCGCGGGCCGGACGCACGCCCGGCTTTCAGCGGCTCAGGCCAGCACGCCGAACACCAGCGCCAGCAGGGCCGCGCCGCCCACCAGTCCGATCGCCACCGCCGGGCTGAGCCGCCGCTCGGAGCCCTCCTCGTGGGCGATCTGGCCGGCGGTGGAGGACACCGCCCCGTCCGAGGCCCAGCCGCTCATGTCGGTCGGCGCGAAGGACTTCTCCTCCGGATCGCGGCGCTCCTGCTCGCGGGCCAGGGCGATGTCCTGCGGCCGCATCGGCGCGCCGCCGGCCTCGTCGTCCGTACCCAGCGGCGACATAGCCGGATCGAACACGTCGACCTTGTCGGCGCTCCGGCCCGAATTGATGTCCGCCTTCAGCTCCGCCGCGTTGGCGCCCGGCCGGTCGTTCGGCCCGGGCTGCGGCGCGCGGTAGGTCTCCTCGTTCGCCATGGCGCTTTAGTCCTCGCTCGCTTTCGACCGAACGGTCGGGGCGAGGGCGGCGTTCCGGGAAGGCGCGGAGAGAGCCGGGACTGGAGCGGGTGAGGGGAATCGAACCCCTGACATTCAGCTTGGGAAGCTGACGTTCTACCTCTGAACTACACCCGCGTTCCGTCGAGGAGGCGCGAACTTAGCGGATCGGGCGGCGGCTTCAAGAGCAGGAAAAACGGCCCGGCGAACCGTTGCGCCGGGCCGTTCCACGGTGAGCGGATCAGTGGCGCTTCGCCTCGATGCCGCGCTTCTTCAGCTGGGCCTGGACGCTGTCCGGTCCGGCCAGGTGCCCGGCGCCGACCGCGACCAGGTGGGTGCCCGAGCCGTCGAGCAGCTGGTCGATCTTCTCGGCCCAGCGGATGTTCCGTTGCGTCAGCAGCAGGTCGTAAACCTCCGGCGCGTCGGCCTTCATCTCCTCGTTCATCACCTTGCCGATGGTGTCGACGTCGCCGGCCGCCCAGGCGTTCGCCAGCTGGTCCAGCACCGCCACGCCGCGGTCCGCGTCGTCCAGCGCCGACTCCATGAAGGCGATCTGCTCGGCTTCGTCCATGCCGGCGAAGAAACCGATCTGCTCCTCGGTCGTCTCGAAGGCGGCGATCTTGTCGCCTTCCTTGACCGCCGCGGCCTTCAGCACCCGGTCCACCCCGGCGTTCGGATCGAAGCCGGCCTTCTGGATCGGCAGGACGCTGAAGGTCAGGCCGACCAGCCAGGGCTTCAGCGGCTCGAGCTGCGCCGGGTTGAGGCCGTACTTGGCGGAAACGGCGGCCAGCTTGGCCTTCTGGGCGTCGGTCAGCTTGGACGACAGCGGCTTCTGCTGGTCCACGCCGTGCTTCATGATCAGCGGCTGCATGGCCGCCTCGTTGTCCACGTCGACGATCTCCAGCCAGAGCTCCTTGGAGTCGGCCAGCGCCTTTTCGATCTTCGGCGTTTTCCAGGCGGTCTCCTGGCGCAGCAGGTGGACGGTGCCGATCATGTAGATCGTGGAGTCCTTGTCCTTGACCACCCACATGGCCGGTTCGGCCCGGGCGGCGCCGGCCATCAGGCCTGCGGACATGACCGCGCCGAGCGCGAGGCCGAGCGCCCGGTGGGCGACGCGGGAGGCGAGCAGCTTCTTCATCGTCTGTACTCCTTGAAAGTCGGGGATCAGGCCTCGTCGGCCTGGAAGATGGTTTCGATCGGCATGTCGAACAGCCGGGCGATCTTGAAGGCGAGCGGCAGGGACGGGTCGTACTTGCCGGTCTCGATGGCGTTGACGGTCTGGCGCGAGACCTGCAGGCGGAGGGCCAGATCGGCCTGGCTCCAGGCTCGTTCGGCCCTGAGCACGCGGAGGCGGTTCTTCATCGGATCACCGCCTGACCAGCCACCACCAGGCCCAGGCGACCAGGTAGCCGATCATCTGGGCGGCGGCGCACAGCAGCAGTCCGGTCGCCACCAGGCCGGCGTCGCCGTCCCCCAGGCGCCAGGGCATCGGGGTCTCGGGCCGCGCCAGGAACACGCCGGTCACGACGCCGGCCACAGCCAGGCCGGCGGAGCCGCCCCAGTACCAAGCGGCCTTGTGCGCCTCGCGCGCGGCCTCGTCGAGGCGGCGCCAGTGCAGCAGCGTCAGCCAGATCGCTCCGGCGGCGCTCGCCAGCGCCATGACGCTACCAGCGCCGCGTAGCAGCCCGTCGGCGTCGTCGGTCAGGGCGCCCACGGCGCCGCCCACGGCCGCGACCCCGACCGCCAGCCCCAGCAGGGCCGCAGGGCTGAGCCTTCGTCTCGGGATTTCGTCGGGCATCTGTAAAGCTCCCCCGTCGTGTTGACAAAGGTGCTTTACAGGTCCGCCGGCGCGGTGTCAAGCATGCTGTACAGCCTCGCCTACTGCACCCGCTCCACGGTGAACCCTCGGGCCTTCATCAGGGCGGGCAGGCCGTCCTCGCCGACCATGTGGGCGGCGCCGACGTTGACGATGGCCACGCCCTCGCCGCGCATCTCCCGCTCCAGGGTCTCTGCCCAGCGGTGATTGCGTCCGCGCAGGATCGCCTCGTACAGCTCGGGGCGCTCATGGCGCATGGCTTCGACGAACAGGGCGACCATCTCGCTTTCCGAGCCCGCCACCCAGGCGTCGGTCATGGCCTGGGCGGCCTCCGCCCCCGTGTCCATCTCTTCCAGCACGTCGTTCAGGAACTGCAGCTCGGCCTCGGGCGACAGGTCGGCGAAGAACCGGATCTGCTCCTCGTTGGTCTCGAAGTAGCGCAGCGGCTTGCCGGTCTCCGCCGACGCGGTTTCGATCTGCTGGTCGGCCCCGGCTTCGGGCGACAGCCCCTGCTCCATGTATCCGGAGAAGGTGATCATGAGCCCAGCCAGCCATGGCCGCATGCCCTCCAGCGTCTTCTTGTCCATGCCGAGCGGCTTCAGCGCCGCGGTCACCCGCGCGTAGTCCTTGCGGCTAAGGCGCTTGGACAGCTTGTGCTCGAAATCGTAGCCGTAATCGACGATCAGCGACTCCATCGCCTGACGCGCTTCCGGACTTTCGCCGACCGGCGTCTCCAGCCAGACCGCCTGCGCTTCGGCGTAGGCTTTGTCGTAGGCCGGCGTACGCCACTGCGTGCCTTCGGGCAGCAGGTGCACGGTGCCGAACAGGTAGATGGTGGAGTTCTCGTCCTTCACCGCCCACAGCGGCGGAGCGGCCGCCGCCAGCGACGGGGCGAGGGCGAACAGGGCGGCGGCGGCGAAACCGAGCCCGGTGCGGAAAAGCTTGCGGAGCGACATGGACGACCTCGACCGGCGAACGGCCACGCTAGCCGCGCGCCTCCCGCGCGCCTAGCGCCTCGAGGCCACAGTCACCAGGCGCGGAAATGCTTGGACAGCTTCAGCCCCTGCCGCTGGTAGTGGGAGCCGTCCTGACCGTAGAGCCGCGCGGGGCGGTCGGTCAGCGGTTCGTAAACCAGCCGCGCCACCGTCTGGCCGTCCTCCAGCAGGAACGGAGTCTCGTGGCTGCGCACCTCCAGCACCGCCTTGGAGCCGCGCCCGGCCGCCTCCTCGGTGCCAAAGCCGGGATCGAAAAAGCCCGCGTAGTGCACCCGGAACTCGCCCACGGCCGGGTCGATCGGGGTCATCTCCGCGGCTTCCAGCACCGGGATCTCCACCGCCTCCTTGGACGCCAGGATGTAGAACTCGCCGGGATCCAGCAGCAGCTCGCCCCCGCGCGGCTCCAGCGGCTGCCAGTAATCGCGCGGGTCGTGGCCGTCCTCCAGGTCCAGGTCCACCACCGGCGCGTGCCGCCGGGCGCGGAATCCCGCCAGATCGCCGGTCAGATCCACTCCGACGTTGCGGGTCGACAGCTTGGCGGGCTCCCCGCGCTTCAGCCGCAGCTGGTTCAGCCGCGTGCCGGTGCGCACCAGCACCGAGAAGGTCTGGGGCGCGATCTCCACGTACATCGGGCCGGCGTAAGCCTCGGCCACGTCGTCGAAGGATGAGGAGAAGTCGGTCAGCAGGCGCACGAACACGTCGACCCGGCCGGTCGAGCTTTTCGGATTGGCCCGCGCGCAGACGCCGGGCGGCAGCTTCAGCCCTTCCTGCAGCTCGGCGATGTAGACGCAGCCTTTCTCCAGCACCGCGCCCTGCGTCAGGTCGAGCTGGTGCATGGCCACGTCCTTGACCCGCTCGGCCACCGCGCGGCGGCCGGGCAGAAACGAGGCCCGCACCCGCCAGACGCGGCGGCCCAGCCGCAGGTCCAGGCTGGCGGGCTGCACCTGGTCGTGGTCGAAGGGGGTCAGGGTCGTGATCGCCTGATCGCCGATCAGGGCCTCGATCGACTGGCAGGGCAGAATCCCGGCCGAATGCGCTTGCTGAGTCATCACCGGACTTCAAGCCGAGCCGCGCCCCGGCGGCAAGCCCTGTCGGCGAGGAGCTGAGCGAAGCTGAAGTCGGGCCGCGGCTAGGCTCGGTCCCGCGCTGTCGGCCCTCGACCCGTTCGTTCGTCCTGGGGTAGGTGAGCCGCAGACGGGGGATCCGCGATGACGACCGAACCGGCCGGGAAGGCCGCCGCCCGACCTGGGGACGTGGGCCGCGCCGCCTGGCTGGCGTTCGCGACCCTGTGCCTGGGCGACATGATGATCGTGCTCGACTCGACGATCGTGAACGTGGCCCTGCCTTCGGTGCGCACCCAGCTGGGCTTCGACGAGGCGGGGCTGAGCTGGGTGGTCAACGCCTTCCTGCTGACCTTCGGCGGCTTCCTGCTGCTGGGCGGGCGGCTGGCGGACCCCTACGGCCA